>Ga0101944_10001177_pt1 | contig 59021 bp, 51 predicted proteins | sample DewCreD2012metaG_FD_75245 | JGI IMG/M metagenome (GOLD analysis project Ga0101944, IMG submission 75245) | Hot spring sediment bacterial and archeal communities from British Columbia, Canada, to study Microbial Dark Matter (Phase II) - Dewar... ...
GAAAAAAGAAATCCAATATCTATATAGCCCTATCATACCATTCGCTTGAAACGGAAATGCCCCTTGAATTTTTAGAGACCATGGCAAGCATTCAGAATCTAAAAGTTACGTATCTTTCCGAGTAGCATCTATCAGTGTATGCAATTTCAAATCCGGGTTCATAATTTTACACATAAAGGTATATAGCACAATCCCCAGGGTAACCAGCATAAATGTATAGCCAACTCCTTTCTGATAAGGGAAAAATGATTGCACTGCAAAAAGTGCCAACCCCATTATAATTGAAGCAATACAATATTCCAGCAATCCTACTATGAACCTTTTACTCACTGTCATTTTTATTGTACGAATAAGTTGTATAACAAGAGCTATCGCTACACAATATAATGAAATACTGTTGGCAAGCGCCAGACCACCGTGCAATAGGTTTGTGTGCATAAGTGCAAAGCCAAGCACTGCATTCAGGACAATTGCAGCCATTGAGATGCTATTTACAAATCTAGATGCCCTCATACTGATAAATAACGGCATACAAATGCGAACCACTGCAAAGGCAGGGATACCCGCTGCCGCACACGCAAGAGCCCTATACGTCATTAATGTTTCATGGCTAAAAAAATTCCCATGCTCAAAGAACGTAGCCAAAATAACTTTGCCCGTTATAATAAGCCCAATGCATGCAGGAAACGCAATAAACAGGGAAGCCTGTAGCATTTGGTTTAAGGTTTTTTGCAAACGCTTGTATTCCTTTTTTGCCCACAACTGTGAAACCTCCGGATGAAACGCATTGCTCATTGAAATAATAAAGACACCACTTACTATCTCAATGAACCTGTCAGCATAATATAAATAGCTTACACTACCCTGCTTTAATGTTGATGCCATCATAGTATTTACCAGCACATTAATATGATACACAGCAACGCCCATCACCGATGCCACAATCATGTGTAACATATCAGCACGCGCATACACACGACCAATATCTAATCGCACGCCCGTTTTATATAACGGAATAAGAACAATCACACATTGCAAAATGCCACCTGTCACAACACCTGCTGCCAGCCACATGATATTGGAATACACATACGCAATATAGCAAAAAAGAATAATGCCCACATTCAGTAAAAGGGGCGATAACGCCGGCATAAAGAAAACCCCTTGGGTGTTTAACACACTCATACCATACGCAACAAAGCTTGCACACAGACAATAGATAAACATGATGCGCAATAACACCACCGAAAGGCTATAGACGTGTGCACTAAAGCCAAAGCCCAAAATGCCAGCAATGGCAGGAGCTGCAACAATACCAAATAGCGTCAGGGAAATCCCTGCCACAATATATAAGGGAAAAAGCTTCTGTGCTATTTCTTTTTGTTCTTCTTTTTGGCGATAGCTCATAATAACAGACACGAGCGGCAAAGACAGCGTACCCTCAGCAACTAATCTTCGTACAAGATTAGGAATCCTGAATGCAACAAAGAATGCATCAATCTGCCATGATGCGCCAAACATCCAGGCAATAACCATATCACGCACAAAGCCCAGTAACCTGCTCAATGCAGTTGCTACAGCAATATACGTAGTTGACCTGACAGAGTTCATATAATTAATGTATTGACATATTTTATAAATATCAGCAGTAATTATTACTATACGGCGTTACAAAATGACACCAAGCTATAATACCCAAAAACACAGTTGGCGGGTATTACGTACAAAGTATTTTAAACAAATGCAATAATACCAGCATTTTCAAGGATACATATTATGAAACAATCTTTTGTGTATGCCCTAAATTCCTGTATTGTTCTTTTAATTCTTATAACATTTGCTTCATCCGCATATGCTGCTAATTACTATGAAGCTGGATGCCGCTATTATGTCCATAAAAATTGGCAAAAAGCAAAAGAAAATTTTTTAAAGGATATTGAAGCAACAGACCGTGGCGATTCCTATTACTTTGTTGGTGAAATTGAGAAAAATAATGGAAATCTTGATGCCGCTTCAGAATATTTTGAAAAAGCAATTGAGCGGAAAATGACCCCAAAATACCGTAATTTAGCATACTGGAACCTTATTGTCATTTACGAATCAAAATCAGATTTTCCAAAAACAATTAAAACCTGCAAATATTTTTATGAAGTGTTAGGTGAAGCCTCAGCAAAAACCAAAGCGGAAAATCTTATTAATAAACTCATGTGGACTGAAAACGAAGATGCAAAAAAAGAATATGAGCAAGGGCTTGACATTAAATCAAAAGATTATATGGCAGCACTGCAACATTTCAGGCAGGCAATTGCCCTTGATAGCACATTCCTTTCCCCGGTATTTGAGATAGGCATGTACTATTACACCCAAAACCAGTATCGTGATGCACTGTCTTATTTTAACCAGATTTTGTATCACATACCCTTTTACGGTGAACTTCAGATGCTTGTAGGTGATATATATTTTCAGGAAAAACGATACAGCGAAGCTGCAACATCATTTGAAAAAGCATTGGAATATGCATTTATTGATAGGGATATGAAGTATGGCGTTCTGTTAAAAACTGCAACATCGTATTATAATATTGGACAATATACCAAAGCCGAAACATTTTTAGAACAGGCAATATCTACAAAAAAAGGGAATCTATCACCGTATTTATTGCTATCAGCTATTCAGATGCAAAAGAATGATTATGACAGAGCCCTGCACACATTACAGGCCGCATACAAAATTGATTCTAACAATCCTGAAATATTATATCAATTAGGATTAATCTATTATAACAAAAATGATAACACAGCATATCAATATTTTGAAAGAGTATATATGCAATACAGGCAAAAGCAAAAGGAAATCCCACCCAAATATATTAAGGCATTCATTATAACAGCTCAGTATTATTACACAACAAAACAATATTCCAAGGTGGTAGAACTTACTACCATTGTTCCCGAAAACCTGCGTGATGAATCTCTCTCGTTAAATTATGCCCGCTCATTATACATGCTTGCACAATATAATGAAGCGATAGCTCATTTTAGTAAATTTAAGTTGCAAGATGACGATTTGCTAATACTCTGCAGATGTTACGCTTTTATTAATGATACCACAAAAGTAAAAGAGATATTATCCAACAATTACTACAACACAAATTTCATTAATAAGGTTAAAGAAGACAAATTGCTCAAACCCTTCTATAAAGAAGTTCAAAAGCAACGTGAAACTTCCATCTTTGTTCAACCACAACCACTGGAAAAACAAAAGGATTTGCCAACAACCCATGAAAGTACTTCAGAACCCGTACATCCGCAATAATATCATTACTGTAATGCAGGCGCTGGTTATTGCTGCCAGTGTGATTGTGCTATTACATGTATTTAATTTTCTTCATATAATAATTATTGCCTTCATTGCTTCCATTGGATTACAATCATGGCGAATACTCAATCCATGTTATGCTGATTATATTACTAGCGCTGAAGCACCCTTTGCTTCATTATCACTACTAATTACTATGTTAATTTCACATTCCATGACATTATCCGTTATTGTTACTTTTTTAGTTCTATTTATCTATCACTATTTTTTTTCTTCATATGAATTATACCATGATATATATTTTACTGCTTTACTGTTTTCTATTACCTTGCTTTTTATCAGTGTATATCTTAATACAGTGGTAATTTTTAATGATTATACTATCAAGATCTTCACTGGTGTTCATAGCAACACATCGTCGATAGTTATCATTTCTATACTTATGTGTATAACATACATGTATTTGTCAAAATTAACATACGAATTCAAAATTATTGGTTTAGGAAAGCATTATATTAATTTATTTGGATTTGATGAAAACATTATTCATAGCATTTCAAGCATTATAAGGGCTTTGATCTCGACTATCATCTTCATGCTTATTGGCTGGTTTGGATCACTGCTAACCACCATCACACTCATGCGCAGATCAAATCAAACTTTGTCTGTTATTATATTTACACTAATTATATCATTGCTGTTATATGCAAAAAACTTCATACACCCTTTTTACATAATCATTCCTGTTGTAATTATTGACTTTGTATATGTTTTTTTTCTTGGCAAGAGGCTACCATGCTCAAGTTGAACAATCTTTCATTAACAATTGCTGACAATCAAATCCTTAACAACATTACTGTTGAATTTTTTGAAGGTGAAATCATTGGTATAATTGGCAAACCTGCAAGCGGGAAATCTGTACTGCTGCAAACAATAGCACAATACTATAAACACTACATTGGTGAAATTTTATTTAATGCAAAACCAATACAGTTTATCAAAAGAAGAGATTTTGCTCAAATGATTTCATTTCAACCGCCAGGAGGTTTTTATAATCACTACATCACACTTTTTGATTACCTTCTATCAAGCAGAATCCCTTATAAAACTTTTCTATCACCATTCCAATCTTTTGATTATGATATTGTTAACATATATATGGACCAGTTTGAATTACAGCAATATAAAACCAAACCCCTGATGCTGCTTTCATCTGATATTCAGACACGTGCTCTTATAGCATTTCATTTTATACGCCAGGCACAGGTAGTATTGCTGGATAACCCTACCCAAAATCTTTCTTTATCATCATATAATCAGCTTCATGATGCAATTATACGCTATTGCTCCACCGGGAAAAACTGCTGTATAATAGCTTCACATGATATTAATTTCCTTACTCAAACAGTAGATAAATTGTATATTATGGAGAATGGCTCAATAGTTGATTTTTGCGTGCCTTCTAATTTGACTGAAGATTTAATAAAAAAAGTTCTTGGAGTTGATGTATTTATCACGCGGAATATTTATAATGGCAAACCAAATGTCCATTTATATTTTGAATATTAAAAAAGCGCAACTGGTAGGCAAAGGCATAAGCGGTATGTCAACGGAATATTAAATGTAATATTCTAATTTCCTTATTCCTTCCTCTACACTGTTAATTAATATCAAATCATATGACTCTGTTGCATTAACTAAATTTTGCAGATTTCCTGACGCTCCTAAAATCATAATCCTGCGTTTTCTTTGCCTTGCAAGATGTGACAAATCACTTAATGCCTTAAGCCCTGCAGAGGTTACCATCGATACACCAGACACATTAATAATAACATTATTAGTAGCCACCAAACTTTCTATCAAACTGATAAATTCCCTTTCAGTAGCTGAACACAAAACACCAGCCAGATTCACTATCTTTGCACCTTCACGTTCTTCTATTGAGTAGTTTATTTCAGCTGCCATTATTTCTCCACCATTGCCAAATAAAAGTTTAAAGCTTCCATTAACAATAAATCATTTACTTCGCACCCAATCCGTGGTTTCCCAATTGACTCAAGAAGAACAAAGCGTATTTTGCCTTTTACGTTTTTTTTGTCGTATATCATGTGATTAATGATCAATCGAGGGTCAAAGGAAATTTTTGGCAACAGGTTATATGTTGACAGGATATCCCTGATAGTATCAAAATCAGCTTTTGGCATGCCCTGTTTCATGGATATATACGATTCTACTAACATACCAGCAGCAACGGCCTCTCCATGACTCATTGTATATTCAAACAAAGATTCAATAGCATGGCCAACAGTATGCCCATAGTTTAAAATGGCTCTAATGTTTTTTTCATATTCATCTTTCTCAACAATAGAAGCCTTAAATCGTACTGAACTATTAATACAGTTGTATAATGAATTGTCAATATGGCCATACTGAATTTCTTTATGCTGCAGTATTTCTAATGATGAACTATCGCCCACTAATGCATGCTTTACAACCTCTGCCATCCCGCAGCGCCATTCAGATTGGGGCAGCGTATGTAAAAAATTAACATCAATAATAATATAATCAGGCTGATGGAAGTAGCCCACTATGTTTTTCCCTGCCTTTATATTAACCGCCACCTTGCCGCCAATACTAGCATCCACCATTGCCAAAAGTGTCGTTGGAACATACACCACATCTATCCCGCGCATATATGCTGATGCAATATATCCTGCAAAATCAGTAGTAACGCCACCACCTATTCCCATTACCAGTGAATTTCGTGTACAGTGTTTTTCAAGTAACTGGTTAAAATACTTTTCAGCATGTGCATACGACTTGTTTTGCTCAGTGTCATTATAATTAATTGGAATTGCATCAATTAACGCCAGGCTGTGGTCAACTGCCTCTTTATGCAATGTATATACCGTATCACTAACAATTGCAACAATGACATCCCATTGTTTATATGGGATTAATGAAGATATGGAAGCCAGTATTCCCTGGCCAAGAGTTATAGTTGATTTTTTTGAATCAAACTGTAAAACAAGAACAGTACTATTTGTTAAGGGATCCACAGCGAACCTTTATAAATCCTTTCATTCTTATTCTGTAATAATTGAATGATATACTCATTAAGCGGCGGGTACATTACAATATGAGCCAAATCATGAATGTGCTTGAAGCTAAAATCATATAAAATTTTTTCTTTTCCCAAATGTATTGACTGATTTATCAGATTGCACCAGAATACAATATTAACAATATGACGTTTCCCATTAGGTTCTATTGAGTCAGCTATTAATGCAATATCACCAACATTAACACTAAGGCCCAATTCTTCCAGAAATTCCCTTTTGAGAGCCTCATCAAGTGACTCTTGATATTCAACACCACCGCCAGGCAACAACCAATAAATTTCATCCCCTTTTTTATGAGCTATCATTAAAATTTTGTTTTCTTCAACGACTAATCCAGCTACACGGATTCTGATCTTTTTATGTGATAGCTCAAACTTCATATACTTATCCTATTGGAGTATATAAGTTCCAGAGCCTTTTTTGCAGCATCAGACTCTGCTTTTCTTTTACTGCTTCCTGTGCCAACAGTAATATCACGATCGTTTATAGATAATTTAATTGTATACATTTTACTGTGATCTGGGCCTGATTCCTGTATAACAGTATACAGTGGCCTGCTTTTATATTTCTTCTGAACTATTTCTTGTAAAGTTGTTTTTGGATCACGTAAATATGAAAGTTTATCAATACGCTGAATGTCTTTTTTTAATAACCTTAGTACCAACTTCTTTGATTTTGTTAAACCTGCATCAAGATACACAGCGCCAATAATTGCTTCCAATGCATCTGCAAGTATTGATTGACGATATCTGCCACCTGTAAGCTCTTCACCTCTACCCATAATAATATAATCACCCAGATTCATCTGATTGGCAACTTTTGCCAGAGTATCTTCTGACACCACAGCAGATTTTATCTTTGCCAGATCACCTTCAGGATAATTTTCAAATGACTTAAACAGATATTCATTTACTACTAAACCCAATACTGAATCGCCTAAATACTCCAATCGCTCATTATCTTTTACAGGAATTGAGGATTCATTGACAAATGAGCGGTGGGTCAAAGCACGTTTCAATAATGATTTATTGGAAAAGGTAAAGTGTAGGCGTTTCTCAAGCTGTTGCAATTTACGGTTTTGCCTTTTTTTATCTAAACCCTTCTTATTTTCATCGTCCATTGATCATCACAAAAAAACAAAATTCAATCACTGTAACTTTGCTTCAATATATTTAACAACATCTTCAACGGTTAGTAATTTTTCGGCATCTTCGTCAGGTATCTCTATCCCAAACTCTTCTTCCAACGCCATAACCAATTCTACAGTATCAAGCGAATCTGCCCCCAAGTCATCAACAAATGATGCCTGTGGTGTAACCTCTGACTCATCAACCCCTAACTGATCCACAATTATTTTTTTTATTTTTTCAAAATCAACTGTCATTACCTCTGGCCCTCCTTACCTAACTTGCCTTGCAAATTACATCCCAAGACAACAAAAGCTTATATATGATAGTAGTAAAAATATTGATATTTTGTCAAGATTAATATAAAAGGAGCGTTTGTAACGCTCCATAATCATATACAATCATTAACCCTTATTTACTTTGACAACCGGTTCCACTATAAGTTTCCCCTTATAATGGCCACATTCGGGGCATACTCTATGGGGTAGAACATATGCACCACAGGTTGGGCAAGGTCGTAAGTTTGGTGCTCCAATCGCATCATGCGAACGGCGCATTCTTGATTTTGCTTTTGATTTTCGCCTTTTTGGTACCGCCACTTTTTTACTCCTTATTTCAAATTATCAAAATTTCATATTAGCTTCAAAAATAGCACATTGTCATGTCAATGCTTTTTTCACATTTAAATATATTAATTTTTCTTTTCGCTCTCAATAGCTCCTAAAAACATGCTATATTGGGCTGCTTTTTTTGCAAAAAAAGACTGGGGAAATTCAGTGGAGACTCTGTTAAAATATTCTTGTGCTTTATAATATTCACCTTTTAATGTATACATTCTTGCAATATTATATAAAATCTGATCTATATTATAGCCATCTTTATACTTTGACTCACAAAGGAGATAATACCGCAAAGCTTCATCAACGTTATTGAGATATTCTGATGCCATGCCTGCCTGCTGCAAGGCCAGTGAAGCAAACAACGGGGATGCATACTGAGCTGCTTTTTCATAATATTTTGCAGCATTAGCGTAATCTTTTTCATTAAAATAAAGGCTTGCAATAATATAATAACCGTTGCGGTGCACATACCCAAAATAGGATCTGTCAGCAATTGCCTGCAAACGTGAAACAGCCCGCAAAAACTTTTCATTATGCTCGTTTTGATCGGTTGTATACATTGTCCTATATTCATCAAGGATTGCTTCAAAATCAGCAGTATCTTTTTTAATTTTATATTCACCATATACAATAGCTGCAATACCAATGACCAAAATCACACATACACTAATAGCTACTTTAATCGTCACAGAACGATGTGCACGAATATAATCGCGGAGATTCATCAGCGTTTGTTCAACAATGTTTCGGTGAACGGTAACTTCCCTGTCTATCATGTTCTATTCCTTATCAAGTTTATTTTTTAAAAGTTCACCCAGTGTAACAGTTCCAGACGTTGAAGTATTTAAAATCTTCTTGATTTCTTCTTTTTCGGACATAATTTCATAATGCTTGATACTGAGTGACAAACGCTTCTTGTCAACATCTACACCCAATACAACAGCATTCACCTTATCGCCAACTTTATAGATAGTATCTATTGATTCAATTTTTTTTCTTGATACTTCAGATATATGCACCAGCCCTTCAACAGTGTCGCCGTCAATCTTAACAAACATGCCAAAAGGGACAATTCCGGTAACACTACCAGAAACAATTGCCCTAGGCGGGTATTTTTCAGCTATTTCTTCCCATGGTGATTTAGCAAGCTGCTTGATGCCACAGGCAATCTTTTGTTCCTCTTTATTAATTTCAAGAATAATGAATTGGACTTCCTGGCCTTCTTTATATTGAGACTGAATATCTTTAAAATTTTCATCCCATGAAATATCGGATATATGAATCAAACCATCAATATCAGGCTCAAGTTCCACAAATAAGCCAAAATTAACAACCTTTTTGATTGGCCGCGTATGAACACTTTTCACAGGAAAACGCTGTTCAATAGTATCCCACGGATTTGGCTGTAATTGTTTTATGCCCAATAACAGCTTTCTGTTTTCATTATCAACATTTAACACAACCGATTGTATCTTGTCGCCTTTTTTGTACAGTTCTTTTGGATTAACCGTGCGCTTGGCCCATGAAATGTCCGCTGCTGCGCAGTAACCTTCAACACCAGGTTCCACTTCAATAAACATCCCAAAATTGGTGATCGTTACAATTTTGCCTTCTATTGCTTTACCAAGCTGATATTTTTCAGGAACCGCCAGCCAGGGATCAGGAACAAGTTGCTTTAAACCTAATGCAATTTTTCCCTCCGGCCTGTTAATGGCAAGAAGGACAAAATCACGTTCTTCGCCAATTTTTAATATTTTCTTTTTCTTAAATACCTTGCGCCATGAAATATCATTACGGTGAAGCAGGGCCTCAACACCACCAATATCAACAAAAGCCCCAAAGTCCACAAATTTTGTCACCTTGCCGCGTATTACATCGCCAGGTTTGTAATTAGCTTCTAAATTATCCCATATCTTTTTTTGTTCTTCATCAAGAAAATCTTTCCGCGATAAAAGCACTGACCGCTTCTTTCTATCAATGTTTTTAATCTTAAAATAAACTGCTGCATGCCCATTCTGAGATTTCCCCTTCACATCGGCGGCTAATGTTAACGGCAGAAAAGCCTGCACGCCGTTACAATCAACCACAAACCCACTCTTTGATTTCTGCTTTATAGTGCCCTGTATAATATTTGTCCCTTCAATTGCTTTTAAAAATTGCTGCCAGCTTTTTTCCTTCTTTGCTGCTTTAATGGAAAATACAAACATCCCGTCAAGAAGGCGTTTATTCATAAGCATAACTTCAACAACGTCGCCTACTTTGGGAGCAGTTTCAAATTCTTCCAGGCTTACCCTGCCATCAGTTTTTGTGCCAATATTGACATAGGCAAAATCATTATCAACAGTAACTATCTCCCCTGTATAGATAGTCCTGGTTTCAATGGAATCATTTGAAAGATTTGAAACATGATCCATATACAGCTGGCTATCATTTCTATCTACTTCCATACCACTTCACCTTATTGTCATAACGTTAATACAATCAAAAGAAAAACCGCTTATAAGTCAATTTTATTTTAGCAATTATTCACTGGTATATCTAAAAATAAAAAATTATTATGTGCGATAGTTACTATTAATAAATCTAACCTGTAAACCCTAAATGAAGTAAGCAATATTTTCTTGTTAATGTCATCCTGAGGATCCCGATTTTATCGGGAGACGAAGGATCTTGCCTTTATAAAAAGAGATTCTTCCCCCGATTTCATCGGGGTCAGAATGACATTGACAGAGTCTATTATTTGCGACCTCTCATAATGCAATATTAATTATTTTTTAAATTATTAACCAACGAATACATGAAATCAATCACTTCCTGCCGTGTCATTGAACTTGTATCAATGTAGACAGCATCGTTTGCTTTTTTCAGCGCACCATACGGGCGGTTCATATCCTGCTGGTCACGGCGAGCAATCTGTACCTTTAACTCATTTACGTCAATATTTTTTCCTTTTTGGGCGTATTCTTTAGCACGCCGCAAGGCACGCTCCTCAACGGTTGCATCCAGATATATCTTTATATCAGCATCAGGGAAAACGACAGTACCAATATCCCTTCCATCAACAATGATTGAATGGTCTTTAGCCCAATTGCGCATGAGTGCATTGACATATTCTCGTACCGCAACAATATCCGATATTTTACCAATATGCGTTGCTACTGTTTCATTGCGTATTTTTTCACTGACATCAACACCATTGCAATATGTTGTGCAGCTTCCATCTTCATTAAAAACCTGCCTTAAGCGTATATCATCAAGCAGCCTGCACACCTCATCCTGTGTAAAATGTTCGCCACAATGTTCCAACACATACAGTGTTATAGCCCTGTACAATGCACCTGAATCAATATATTGTAACCCTGCCCTCTTTGCCACTTCTTTTGATACAGAACTTTTCCCTGAACCGGCAGGCCCATCAACAGCCACAACAATATTCTTACGCATGATATTTGTTCCATTTATCCTGAATTTCTTCAAAATACTGAAACACCAAATCCCTATCATTATGTTGAGTAGCCATTTGTATAATATGCTTAACCTTCATCAAAGACTGTACATAGTCGTCAAGAACTGCAATGATATTGGTATTGTTTACCAACACAATATCAGCCCACATGTCAGGGCTGCCCCCGGCAAGGCGCGTCATATCTTTGAATCCCTTTCCTATGAAAGGCTGCATGTCTGACTGATTCATTCCATTATTGGTGGAAAAAAAACTTTCCATTAATGCCGATGACACTATATGCGGAAGATGGCTGGTACTGGCAACCATTCTGTCATGAGTTGCAGCATCGGTCATATGAATTCTGCATTCAAGCATCTCCCAGAATTTTTCAATTGCCTCTATATCATCGTGTTTGTTTTTTTGGTGGGGAGTAATGATTACCCATGCACCTGTAAGAATGGAGTGTGTACTAAATTGATAGCCAGATTTTTCAGAACCTGCCATTGGATGGCATCCAACAAACTGATGTGCCTTTTCATGGTGAATTACAGAATCAATAATTGATTGCTTTACACTTCCAGCATCTATGATTAATGCGCTGGATTTAAGATGCGGATCATTCAGCAATGAATTAATAATTGTAATGGACGATAGCACCGGCGTAGCTACTATAAAAAGGTCAACATTGTTGCAATTAATACTATCAATAGATGCAACCTCATCAATAAATCCTTCTTTCAGGGCGTTGTGCAGACTTTCGGGTTTCCGTCCATACGCTATGATGTACACCGATTGAAGCTTTTTTTTCAGCATACGGGCAATTGACCCGCCAATGAGCCCCAAACCTATAATAGCAATATTATTGAACATTAATAAATTCCTCTGCCAAGAGCCAGCGCAACGCTGGTGAGTTTCTTTTTAAGTTCAACCAACTGTTCAAAATTTATTGTCTGTTGCCCATCAGACATTGCTTCTTCTGGATTAGGGTGCGCTTCAACCATGATGCCATCAGCACCAGCGGCTACATATGCTAAAGCTGCTGATGCCACATAATCCTTTAACCCCATCGCATGGCTTGGATCACACACAACAGGTAAATGTGAAAAATCCTTTAACACCGGCACTGCACCAACATCAAGAGTATTGCGGGTAATATCCTCAAATGTTCGTATGCCACGCGGGCACAGGATTACCTGCTTGTTGCCCTGCGAAAGGATATATTCTGCAGACATCAAGAATTCATTTATTGTTGCACTCATCCCTCGCTTTAATAAAATTGGCTTATTGATTTTTCCCAGCTCTTTTAAAAGGTTAAAATTTTGCATATTGCGGGTGCCAACCTGCAATACATCTGCATACTGGGCAACGAGCTCTACATCACGGGGATCCATTACCTCGGTAATTATCGGTAACCCCGTTTCCTCCTTTGCCTTTGCCAAATATTTTAACCCTAACGCACCATAACCCTGGAACGTATACGGTGAGGATCGGGGCTTGTATGCACCAGCCCGTAGCATAGATGCGCCCGCCTGTTTTACCATTTTTGCATGCTCAATTATTTCCTTTTCTCCTTCAACAGCACAGGGACCTGCTACAAGCACTATCTTATCACCACCTATGTCAATATCACCAACACGCACTATAGTCCTGTCAGGATGAGTTTCTTTGCTTGCTAACTTGTATGGTTTTAATATTGGCTTTACCGATTCAACCCCCGATATTGCCTCAAGAGGCTGTTCGCGGATGATGTCCTCATCACCGATAACTGTGATGATTGTTCTGTACTGCCCCTTTGATACATGTGGCTGAAGGTTGAGCGATTTTATTTTGCCAACTATATGATCAATTTCATCCTGCGTTACATTGGGTTTTAATACAATAATCATGTTTTACGTGCTCCTTTGTGTGTTTTATTGTCAATCATGCTTTTCGGCCTGATATGACCCCAGCACTTTTAAGAATATGGTTTCCTGTTTCATTGCTTCAAGTGCCTTCTGGACAACAGGGTCAGTTCTGTGCCCGTTAAAATCAATAAAAAAGTTATATGCCCACATCTTCTTCTTATCAGGGCGAGACTCTATCATGGTCATATTAATACCATGATCACTGAATGGCTTTAGCAATTTATACAGTGCGCCAGGTTGATCTTTAACCGCGCATACTATTGATGTTTTATCGTTTCCCGTTGGTGGGTTATCGTGTTTGCCCAGAACAAGAAAACGTGTATAATTTTGCCGTGAGTCTTCAATCCCATCAGCAATGATGTTGAGATTATATATTTTAGCTGAAATATTTGAGGCGATAGCAGCCGAGTATTTATCCCATGATGCAGTTTCAGCAGCTTTGGCAGTTGAATTAACCTGATTTATTTCCACATTTGGTAAATTAGCTTTAAGCCAGTTTTTACACTGCGCAAGCGATTGTGGATGCGAATATATTTTTTTAATCTTTTCGATGCTGTCACATACTGACAGCAGGCTATAGGTAATTCTAAGCGACTTCTCAGACACAATTTTTAAATCAGTATCAAGGAATTCATCCATGGTGTAGGTGACTGCCCCTTCAGTGCTATTTTCAATAGGAACTACACCAAATGCTGCCCTTCCTGTTTCAACTTCATCAAACACATCTGAAATAGTCCTGTGTGGTATAGCCTCTATAACATCACCAAAAATTTCTAGCATTGCAATATGGGTAAATGTCCCAACTGGCCCCAAATATGCTACTTTAAGTGGCCGTGCTGTTTGTAGCGCCACAGAAAAAATTTCCGTTGCAATTTTTTCTATTAACTCTTGTGTAAGCGGTGGCTTTGCATATTGCTGAAGATGGGAAATTATTTTTGCTTTAACAGGGAAAATCCCCTGTTCACCTTCTTGTATGATGTTCTGCAATTCTTTGCTATATATTTCCGTTAACTGTGATAATGATTCAATTATGTTCTTTTCAAAACTGGTAGTATCCATAATCATTCCTCTTCAAAGTTAAATTCTTTTATTTCAGACAATTTGGGCAAGTCAGATAATTTGTTTAACCCAAAATAGCGCAAAAACTCATCGGTTGTGCCATATAATAAGGGCCTTCCGGGAACATCTTTCCTGCCAACTGGTTTTATAAGATTTTTCCGCATAAGTGCTGCTACCATCATTCGCGATGATACACCTCGCAACTCCTCAATCTCGGCAAGCATTATGGGCTGTTTATATGCAATAATTGCTAGTGTTTCCAGCATACCCTTTGACAATGTTTCTTTTTTCTTATATCCCATCGCCTGGCGCAATTGGTTTGCAAATTTGGGGTTGGTAACAAACTGGTACCCGCCAGATATCTCAGCAATCTTTATACCTTTGTCCCTATCTTCATATTCATCTATAAGAGAATCAATTATAATCTTTGCCTGGGTTGCATCTATCCCCAACTGCCTGGTAAAAAATTGCAAGGGCACAGGTTCGGCTGATACAAAAAGTATAGCTTCTACTATGCCAAAGAGATCATCACTATCGCCCATTTCAAATATTTCTTCATTGCCTGCTTCATCATCATGGCTGGCATGATCAGATCTCAAGTCAATATCTTCATTTATGATATCGTCGCTCATATTCTTTACCTGATTGTGGCTATGTTAATGCAATATATCCACTTTGTCTAAATCTTTTTTGAATATATATATGTTCCCAAACTGCGCATGCTGTAAAACAGCGATAGCGCCTATACGCGTCATTTCCAGTAATGCCAATAAGGTAACAACAACTTCCATTCTTCCCGGATTCTGTGTAAACATCTCATGAAATTCAATTTTATCCCTTTCATGCAATATACTGACCAGTAACATTATCCTGTCGCTCACCAGAATTTCATCAAATACGATTCTTTGCTGCTCAATTTCCTTTTCTGCTTCCAGTACATCAACAAAAGCATTCAACAGGTCAAAAAGATTGACCTCAATATATACATCCCCCTCAACAGTTATAGGGGCATTCTGCCTGGTAAATACATCTGATTGCATCTCATGTAATTTCAATAAGTTTTTGGATGCTATCTGGTATTTTTTATATTCCAGAAGCTTCTGTATAAGTTCAGGGGGAAGTGGCGGAACAAAAAATTCATCCCCGATATCAGCACCCGGCAGCAATGCTTTTGATTTATAGTATAATAATTCACTGGCCATAACAATAAATTCCATGGCAACAGGTATATTAATGCTTTCCATTAGCTTTAAATAATCCAGATACTGCTCCGTAATGTCAGCAATGGATACTTGAGTTATTTCTATCTTTGACTTTTTAATAAGATCCCACAATAAATCAAGTGGGCCATCAAAATTTTCAATGTGTAAAATACATTGAACATCATTGTTACCTGGTGTTATCATAATTCAAATAATACTACCGGTTATTTTATTATATAGATATATTAAATGTATAAAAACAGACAATTAATGATACTTGCTATATTTATGCAATGATAATTAATATTTTTTGAAATATTAAAAAAGCCAAAAAAATATCAAGCTAAAAATACAAATGGTAGTATCATGCTAATGCTTTTTCAGCAGCTTTTTGAAGTCTTTCTGGAGGGAATGGTTTAACTACAAAATCCTTCACGCCTATTTTTATGGCTCGTGTTAATAAATTTTCCTGCCCTAATGCTGTTACCATAATTATTCGTGCATTGGGATCAAACTGTAAAATTTCTTCTGCCGCTTCAATGCCATCTTTCTCGCGCATGGTAATATCCATTGTCACAAGGTCAGGCCGCAACTTTTTATAAAGCTGCACTGCTTCCAGTCCATTTTCAGCTTCACCGATTATCTCATGGCCTTTGGGTACCAGTGCATCTTTCACAAGGGTTCGCATAAACTTAGCATCATCTACTATCAGTATTTTAGCCATAGAATTACCCCGCAGTATTAAATATCCCTATTACATAATCCAGTATATAATCCTAAATACATAATACCGATATGCCTTTATCATTCAAGAAAAAATTTTTATTATTTGCAAAATTTTACAAATTATTTCAATATACATTCAATACCCTTTTCTTGCTAATACGATATAAATACTACCTATATACCCTAAAGCCAAAGGCTTGAGTGTATAAACTTTTATAATTTACCATTTTACATGTGAGTAATAATCTCTTCGGCTATAGAATCAACATCCACAATAGCATCCACTGCACCCATCTCAACTGCCACCCTATTCATGCCATACACAACTGATGTTGCTTCATCCTGGGCAATGGTATAACCACCTTCATTATGGATTTCCTTTATTCCATTTGCACCATCACGCCCCATTCCTGTCATGATGACACCTATGACATTACGTGAATCGGCTTTTGCCAGAGAATGGAATAGCACATCTGCTGAAGGCCTGTGCCCGGAAACCTTCTCAGCCTGAGACAGGCGTATAACGCGGGTATCGCCCGTTTTTTCAACAACTATATGAGAATCGCCAGGTGCTATATACGCACACCCATTCAATACTTTTTCCCCATCTTCGGCTTCTTTTATGGAAATATTGCATAAGCTGTCTAACCTTTCAGCAAACGCTTTGGTAAACCCTGGGGGCATATGCTGTACCACCAGTATTGGGGAGGGAAAATTTTTTGGCAACTTTTGTAATACTCTCTGCAACGCTGAAGGACCACCAGTAGATGTGCCGATACCAACAATCTTTTTTTTATCTTCATGCCTTGTAATAACAGAAACTTTGCTGGTTTCAGTTACATCTTCAATCTTTCTTACATGTAAATTAAGCGAAGCCTTTGCCACTGCCTTAACTTTAGTAATAAGAAGTTCAGCAATGTCATCCATGCTCATAGCCAAAACAGTTGAAGGTTTAGGTATAAAATCCACTGCGCCATATTCCAATGCCTTGAAGGTTGCTTCGGCACCATATTGTGTCAATACACTCATCATAATAACAGGCTTGGGATTGGTTTTAATTATTTCCTGTAATGCCTCAAGCCCATTCATAATGGGCATTTCAATATCCATGGTTATGACATCAGGATTTAACGTAAGATTTTTAAAAATGGCCGATTTACCGTTGTTTGCAGTGCCAATGACTTCTATTTCTTTATCACTTTCAAGAATATCAGAAATTACTTTTCTGACCAGAGCAGAATCATCAACAACTAAAACCTTTATTTTTTCTGACATACAATTTAATTTCGCAACCTTTCCACTATGGTAACTAATGAAGACGTCGTTGGCATAATTAGAAGCTTGCCAATTACCCTGTCATCCTGGTGGAAAAATTCAGTATCCATAACAAGCGCATATTCATTTTCTGCAGTATGGAAAGCCAGTATGGAATCTAAAATTGATTGCATATAATCATGTACCACTGAAGGCACGGTGGGTTTTATTGCCATTTCAATCTTATCAGCAAAAGCATTGACCACTGCGGAACCAACAATGTTGGTTACTTCTTTTAAGACTGATTCGCCATCTTCAGTTAAGGAATGCGTACTGCCTTGAGGCAATCCCAAGAGCATATCCACCAGTTCATACCCTGAATCTTCCCTTAAACTGAATAAAATTGTTCCATTAATCTGCCCTACTATGGGCATATAGACACCTAAATACACACTATCAACATCACCAAATGATTGTGGTATAGACTCAATAGCAAGAACAGAAACATCAGGTATTGACAAATCAACTCTTCTGTTAATTATTTTTGATAGCGATTCGGCAGCATCTGTAATACCCACATTAGCCAGGACCTGGACCCTTGCTAAATCATTATCTGATATACCTAACTTCTGGTACATTTCATCTTCTTTGTCTAATGTTGTTTTTATCTTCTCTTTTAATTCTGTTTTGAATTCTTCTAGGACATTTTTAACCTGCTCTTCGATAACAGCCTCTTCTTTTAATTGTGTTGGTTTAGTCTCTTCTTTAAACTCCTCAACTTCAACTATCTCTTCCACAGGTTCTTTTTTAAACACAATATCTTCTTTTATGGGCATTTCTTTCTCAGGGATTGTTACCTGTATTTTGTTTTCTTTTTTAGTGTCGATAGTTACCTGTGAAGTAGCCTTTTCCTTTATTGCAGCCTCAGTTTTCACAATCTCTACTGATGCCTGCTTTGCAGCCAATACACGCTGTTTTTCTCTAAAAGAGAAAGTATCCTGTTGCATTATTACTTTATTAATCATTGAAGAAATATCAAGTATTAAGCAGATACTGCCATCACCCAATATTGAAGCACCAGCTAACCCGGGGACTGTCCTGTAATTTTGTTCTAATGATTTAATGACAATTTCCTGCTTTCCTTCTAACAGATCCACAACTATGCCTATTTTCCTATTCCCATAACCAACAATAACTACTGGCATCCGCTCATTGTCTTTTAACCCGCTTTCAATACCCACAAAATTGTTCAAGCGGATAAGTGATAAGATTTCACCTCTAAGATTAATGACTTCGTGGCCTTCTATAGTTGTGATCTCTTCAGGCAATATTTTGATTGTTTCTATAACATCTGAAAGTGGTATAGCATACAATTCTCTTTGTACCCTGACCATTATGGCAGGAATAATAGCAAGTGTTAAAGGAAAGCTTAAGATAAACCGTGTTCCCATGCCCGGTTCGCTTTCAATGGCAACACTGCCATTGAGCTCATTAACCGTTTCCTGAACAACATTCATCCCAACGCCCCTTCCGGAGATGTCAGTGACAACATCTGAAGTAGAAAATCCAGGAGTAAATATAAAATTATATATATCTTCTTTATCCATATTAGCTATCATCTCAGGTGTTGCCAATCCTCTTTCAATGGCTTTGGCTTTTATTTTCTTAAGATCAAGTCCTCTTCCATCATCACTGACTTCAACAAATATCTGATTGCCACCCTGATACGCATTCAGCGTTATTGTTGCAATATCAGGCTTCTTTTGCTGACGCCGTTCTTCAACAGATTCAACCCCATGGTCAACTGCATTTCTAATTAAATGCATCAGGGGCTCACCAATAACATCAATTACCTTTTTATCCAATTCTGTTTCTTCACCTTTAATTTCCAGAACAACCTTTTTATCAAATTCTTTTGCAAGGTCACGAACTAATCGGTTAAATCTTGAAAAAACCTGGCCAATTGGCACCATTCTGGTTTTCATTATACCGCTTTGAAGGTCTTTGGCAATACGCGACATCTGTTCCATGCGGTTTTTGAATTCATTTATTATGCTCTTTTCAATATTAAGACGCCGCATTTCCTCATATAATTTATAAAAACCTGAATTTGCTATTACAAGTTCCCCAACATTGTTTAACAACTGGTCAAGTTTTTCTACCGAAACCTTTACAGTCCTGAGCTGCAAAGTTTTCTTATCATCTTTTGACCTTATTATAATTTCATCTTTTTCCTCTTCATCAGATATCACATCTTCCTCAATATCTCGTATCTTGATATCTGCCTGAGGTTTTTCCTCAAAAAGGGTTTCCTGATCATGATATTTAAGGGCAACCTTATTATCCTTTTTTACCAATTCAATCTTTCTTAAATCTATTCTGATAACCTGATCAACTTCGCATGCTTTCTTTAGTTCCTCCACTGTAGCACTTGTTAATAAAATTATCTGTACCCTGTTATCAAATTCAGGCAAGGAAACTTCTTCAATTGTAGGGATAGTAACCAGAATATCAGCAATCTTTTCAAGATTGGTTAAAACCAACTGCACTTTTAAAGATTTCATGGCAGCATCAGGATCAAGTTTTATGGCAATTTCACAGCACGATAACCCATTGTTAATTCCATCCCGTATATCTTTGATAATATTAGTTGATAATTGTATCTTTTTGGGGGCTGATGCCTCTTCCTTTTCTTTTTCTTCCTGGCTGCTGCCTGCCTTGCCAACTGATTCAATCTTTTTTACTAATGATGAAAAATCTTTGGAAGGTGGATTCCCGGAGGAAACTTCCCTTATAACGTCATTAATAACATCAAAACATTGGAATAACACATCTACAATAGAAGGGGTAACCTTCATAACCTTGTCACGAATTCCTTGAAGGAGATTTTCCATCTTATGGGCTAAGTCACCCAGATCAGTTAAACCTACAAAGGCTGCAGAGCTTTTCAGTGAATGTGCGGCCCTGAAAATGTTATTTATAATCTCATCATCAGAAGGATTTTTTTCAAGTTTTAGTAAATTTTGATTGAGTTCCTGCAAAAGTTCATCAGCTTCTTCCAGAAACATATCCTGATATTCACCTAAGGAAAAGCCCATTTTCTCACCTCAAATATAAAAAATCATTGCTCATCGCTGAATAGAATATTATCAAGACGAAGGATTACAATAAGCCTGTCCTGCAACCGGCCAATACCACTTATAAATTCCGTTGAAATGCCTTCAATCAAGTCATGAGGCTCATCAATCCTTGAACGTGATAACCGTATTACCTGATATACATTATCTACTAAGAGGCCTACTAGTTTTTCGCCAATCTCCACAACAATAATCCTGCTTAGCTCAGTTAATGCAACCTGTTGCATGCCAAACCGCAACCGTATATCAACAACCGGAATAACATTACCACGCAGATTAATAACGCCCTTAATATACTCAGGTGTATTAGGAAGACGTGTAATTTCAGGGATTCGCAATATCTCATGTACTGACAAGATATCAATGCCATATTCAATTTCATCAAGCTTAAAGCTTACCAGTTGAAGTATATCAAGGGAATCAGTATCATCTATTACAGATTCAGCTGTCTTTGATGCAATATTCAATAATTCATTATTCATAATTCACCCTTATAATACACCTAATTATATACTATTTTATATACTATGCTATATATTCAATATAATTTCAAGACAAAATTATTCAACTATTAAAAAAGTTTAGTTCCTTTTATAATGCCTTTACAACCTGTTATCAGGTCGATTCCTTATGAGAATATAATAATTAATTAAGAACCAATTTTTTTGAATATGCCTATCAATATTAGTATCAGAATTTTGCAGTTTTACAAGTATTTTTTGTAATGTTATAGTCGTAGGGTCAGGAAGCTTTTTTCCACACGAATATACACTGTTTTAGGAGTTAATAATAATATTTCACTATTTCTCGCAGGCAATGTATATGACCATAATACCTCTCCGGAATCTGAAATTTGGTAAAAAACATTTTCCGCTATACAAACAATTCCCTTTGAGGTATATTCTAAAGAATGGATATCTTTCCCGGGGTTTATTTGCCATTGCAAAGTTCCATTGCCTGTAATGTTACCCAATGTGCCCTTACTGGTTGCAAACACTATACCCTGAGGATGTTCTACTGCAGTTACTATCTCACTATCACTATACTTCCATATGACCTCATCCTTTAAAAGATGAATCTTCTGGATAGAGGAGGGAGTAACTATATACATTTCAGGGTAATTGGCAAAAATGCCATTACCCACTATCATGCCAATATGTTTCCTATATATGTTGACACCTAATATAACATCTATTGCATACAGATATCCATCAGCAGTTGCTACACATACCATCTGTCCAAAAGAAACCGGCTTTGAAACAATCGGGGCATTGCAATTGACTTTATGGAGTATTCTGCCATCTTTATTAATAAAATAAATAAGGCCTTTTGTTGTTGGGATTACCAGTGTATTACGAATTGGGATAATATTATCGCCAATAACTTCTCCTTCAATTTCTATCTCCCATTTAATGGTGCTTTTTGCATCAAGAGCCTGTAACTTCTTGCTCTGGAAAATAATATAATCATCCCATATATATGGTTTAGATACAATAGGATAATCCTGCATCCATTTTATAAGATTATTTTCACAATAATAAATGCCATTATTCGTTGTTACAAGAAGATCATTTTTGTATGGCTTAATTGAGACAATAGGATACAGATCATTAATCCGTACAGGTTTATCTTCATCGATGACAATATGTTCACTCACATCCTGATTAAGCGTACGAAGTATTTGCATTGATTTTTCATCTGCTGACGATACCAATATTGATTGCTGAATTGCATCATCCAACGGCACCTTTTTTTGTTCAACAGCTTTTTGTATGGTGCGTAGGGTATGTGTATCAATAACACACGACTTACCCTCACTAACTAAAACACCTGTGTTTTCCCCCGTGGGCATGTCTGCTACTCGTGGCGATAGGAGCACCTTGCCATCAAGCACAACCAGCCTGGTTGATTGGCTATCGGATTTAACCATAAATGAAGTCCCGCGTACACCTGCAACTGCCGTCTTTGTTTTTACCAAAATACTATCCCCTTTGTGCAATTTCTGCACTGCTGCATAAAGTACACCTTTATCCATTGAAGCAGCAAGCGATAGCACCTGCGTTTGTTGCAGAGAATCAATAGAAACTTTAGAATTTTGATCAATACGTAATGTTGCCGGGCCAATCTCTATCACAGCCATTGACCCTTTATCACATACAATAGTATCAGATTGCAATACTTCCATGCCGTTAGTCAGATTAATGTATCCCTGGCCCCTTTGCACAAGAACATTGCCAACAACAGCTTTACATATCGCAGGCTTTTGAGCAGGTTGTTCCACAAAGCGGTTAAAAAGTACAACACCAAATATAACTATAGCAGCTATACCTGCAGCAACTGAGAGCCATTGCTTTTTATACGATCTTGATGTTTTTGAATGTTCAATAATATCTTTATATGTATATGAGTCACGTAAGGAAGGTAATGTTGATTGCCAGTTATGCAGTAACGTGAACAAGGCGTCTGCCGAATCACCAGCATAGCCAGCTATTTCTGAATACAGTTCCTTATCATTTCCCCATCTATTCATAACAATCCTGAAATCACGCTATATATATCTTCCATCATCCAGTTGCGAATGAAATTTTATATGGCTCCCCTTTTTTTTAGAAAGTCTGTAATATACATGATGGCTCTTTCCATACGCCATTTTGCAGTACGTTCTGAAATGTTTAAAATTGTTGCAATATCACTATACTGCAATTGCTGTCCAAAGCGTAACAGGAATACTTCTCTAAATTTATCAGTTAATGTATCAACAGCTAAAGAAAATTCCTGTGTCAGCTCATTATCAATTATATAATCTTCAGGGGTTTTTACCCCTTCTGCCTGCATCAAACGCTGCTCTTCCCTCTCAATCATGGTATCAGTTTTATGTACTTTATACCTGTGATTCTTGGCACAATTAATTGCAATCTTATAGATCCATGAAGAAAATGTGCGCTTTATGTCAAACTTATCCAAATGCCTGTAAGCCCTTATAAAAACATCGTGCATGAGATCTATTGCATCTTCCTCATTATAAACGTAGCTATAAAGAAGCTTGAAAATACGCTCGGAATATCGCTGATAAAGCTCTTCAAATGCCTGGTCATTGCCGTCAATCACATACTTAACCAATTCTTCATCTGTCAGAGCTTTAAAAGTTTGACTCATTGTTATTAGTATATATCACTGGAATGTACTAAAAGTGCAATGCAGGTAAAAAATTTTTTGTATATTTATTATTTCATTCATACTATCTTTTATAGATGCTGACGTTGTTTCCCTGATATACTGAAAACATCCCCAATAAGCCCTTCATCAAGCATTGAAATGAGCATATTGGTTTTTTCACGGATTTCATCAGTTGCCATATATTCAGATTCTTTAACCTGAAAGAGCTCATCAGCAATATTCAGAGCAGCAAGGATTGCAATCTGCAGCGGGCTTGCATTTGTTAAACCATGCGCCACATCTTCCATTTTGCTGTTAACAAATTCAGCAACTCTTGCTATATAATCACCTGATGCGTCGCCTTCGATAGTATAAACCTGCCCCATAATGGAAACTTTTACTTTATTGGGATTCTGTATGCCCGATATCATTTTTCATCATCCTCAATAATTATAAAATCTTCATCATCTGAGATCTTATCTTTTGATGTCTTTTTTTCTGTTGTTTCTTCATCAATTATTATTAAATCCCCATCAACATCATCAATAACTATCTCTTCATCTGTATCATCCAGTAAAACGATTTCATCTTCTTCTGTGGGGAGAGTATCAACTTCCACATCCCCTTTTGCGGTTTCAGTATCATCAATGATGATTATATCCTCTTCGTCACCAGGCTTTTCTTCTAAAAATTCTTCCACAGGTTTTGGTTCTGGGCGTTGTGATTTTGGCTGCGCAGGTTGAGGCTGTGGTTTTATATCAAAGGCAGGAGCTTTGCCTGATTTCAATGTATCAAGTTTACCTAACATTTCAATAATCTTCTTTTCAAGTACTTCCTCACGTTGTTTAATCTGAGCAAGCTCATTGGTGGCATTCTCAATTTCCTTTTTAAGCCGTGCTATTTCCTGCTCTTTTTCTTCCAAACTCAAGCGAGCTTCTTCAGCCTGCACCTTGAGCGATTCATTATCTGATTCCAGTTTAGCATTTTCAGCCCGCAAATCACCAATAAGCTGCAACGCCTTTATAATCCTGCTTTCAAGCTCCTCTAATTGCTGCATCGTAATCATGAGAAAATCCTCCCGAATTATTCATTTTGTTACAGTTACACTGTATTTAATGTCGGCATAAAAAAAGTTTCTGTAAACTAAAATATTATACTGCATAACTATCGCTAAAAACTAAATAGCATACCTGAAACTGATAATTTCACCGTTAATCAAAACAATCAATCACCCTTTAATTTTGTAACCATAAAGTATAATGATTATAGTATAAAATCAAGAGATTTTTTTTAATTTTTTTAGTACAAAAAATTACCACACTGATGACGCTTCTATACCTATTGCATACTGTAGAGAATAATCATAATCTCGTAAAACATTGTACAATAATCCAGCACCAATGTAAGTTTTTTCACTAAAAAAATAGCGGATACCCCAAGAAGTAACCAAAAAGAGTGTATCATTATACCCTTTGTACAAAACAGGCAGTCCATGTTCCCCATATACAGGGCTGTTGTTTATCCTATCCCCAAAACAAAAAGACATGTATGGCATGACAGGGTACATATCATAAACAGCTGTTGAAGAAAAAGATACTATATCATTTGATAATTTTTTATAATATATCATACTTCCTTTTTTGAATGGGTTCAACCCAAATAAACTGCTCCAGGTACTGGAACGCGATACATTAAACGATAGTCCTTCAAAAACCGATTCACCTGACTGTGGCATTAATGTATAACAGCCGGAAAAAATCATGGTTATTGAATTGTTGTTATATGCAGCTACAAAGCTTAATGCAAATGTTGTAAATCCTGACTCGGTAGGAAAGGTTGTTTCATTATAATATGCATCAGGTGCTGTTGGCAAACCCACTTCAATGAGCATGCCAGATGATATAGTATTAAAAATAAGTCCAAAACTGTGCCATATTCCTATTGAGCAGTCACCCATTGTATTGTTCGATAGTTCATGAATACTGCCCTGTAGAAATGAAGCAGAAAATCTAATGTCAATCCCGGGCAATATGCCTGTACTCATGTTAAGGCATTCTTTTGTATACGCTGATTTTGTTTGAATTACATCTATGCCAGCATACCCTTCTATTGAGCCCTCATCAACAGTATACATCGAAGCGGTTAATGGCCTACACGTAGCCTGGTTATGGGCGATAGTAACTACAAAAACAAAAAGCGCCATGATAATGGCGCTTGTAATTTTTTGTTCATATTGCATAATCAATTACATTTCTATGCAGCTTTGTTCGTTACCTTTTCAACAATTGCCTTGAAAGCATTGGTATCGCTCACTGCTAAATCAGCCAGCATTTTACGATCAATAAGGATATTGGCTTTCTTCATGCCGTCAATGAGGCGGCTGTATGAAATACCGTAAAGCCGTGCGGCTGCATTAATGCGCATAATCCATAATGCCCTGAAATCACGTTTTTTACGCCTTCTGTCCTTATACGAATTCTGCAATTTTTTTCTTCGGGCATCCTTTGCAGTTCGCCATAGGTTTTTACGGGCACCGTAAAAACCCTTAACATCTTTTAATACCTTTTCTCTTCTTTTATGATGAACCTTACCTGTTGTTGCTCGTGGCATAATGTGTACCTCACTGTATTATGAATATGGCAGTAACCGTGCAAAGCGCTTTGCATCTGAATCAGAAACATACGCAGCTTTTCTTAATGAACGTTTGCGCTTGGGACCTTTAGATTCTAAAAGATGGCTCTTCCATCCCTTTGCACGTTTTATTTTGCCAGTAGCTGTCACTTTAAAACGTTTCTTTGCTCCACTGTTAGTCTTTAGCTTAGGCATTTGTTTACCTCTCTTTGCTTATTGATTATTGTGCTCCTGAACTCGCTTCTTCTGCGCAGCTGACATTGGAGCCATTATCATTGTTATATTCCTGCCTTCTTTTGAAGGATTGGTTTCAACTAACGCTACATCTTCTAAAGCCTGTTTAACATCTTCCAACACCTTGAATCCTAAATCACTGTGCACCACTTCCCTGCCTCTAAACATGACGGTAAATTTTACCTTATTGCCCTCTTCTATAAATTCCCGTGCATGGCGCACCTTATGTTGAAAATCATGCAAATCAATAGAAGGCCGTAATTTAATCTCTTTTACCTGAATGACCTTCTGCTTCTTTTTGGCTTCTTTGGCTTTTTTGATTTGCTCAAATTTGAATTTGCTGTAATCTATGATTTTTACAACTGGTGGATCCTGATTAGGCGATATTTCAACCAAATCAAGGCCTTTATCTGATGCTTTCTGCAATGCTTCCTGTAACGGAATTACCTGTGGACCACCATCCTCGCCAACTAAACGAACCATTGAGGCTCGTATCTCCTCATTTACCCTAAAACGCTTGGTATCAACCCGGTCTATGTTACCCTCCTTACACTTTTTCTATAAACAGAATATATAATCTTATTATTATACTATATACCGTATTATAGGAAATATTTCAACGAAAAAATTTTACACATCTTATCACTGTTATATATTAATCAACAATAATTCTGTGTATCATACAAAAAAATATCAGTATTTATTCCTTAAAAATAATTTAACATAAATACTTGTACACTCCAGGGGCCGAAGGCGGCGGGAGTGTACATTAATTATTTTTTGTAAATAAAAATACATTTATAAATTAACAGTGCTTATCTTTTATTACCTATTGTTTATCTTTTGACTGTTTTTGTATTAACTGAATAAATTCTTCAATTTTCATTGTTTCAGGTTTCTGCTGGCCTCGTTTACGGACAGCAATAGTATTTTCCTGCATTTCCCTGCCACCAATAACACCTATATAGGGTACCCGCTGTTCAATGGCATCGCGTATCTTATATTTTATTGTTTCATCACGAAGGTCAGTTTTTACCCGTATACCCTGTAAACGAAGATTTGTGGACAAGTCTTTAGTAAAATCAGCTTGTTCGGGGCCTACATTTACCAATATAACCTGCACTGGTGATAACCATACAGGAAACCTTCCTGCATAATGCTCGGTTAATATGCCTATGAAGCGCTCAATTGAGCCCAAAAGCGCCCTGTGTATCATATACGGCCTGTGCTTCTGTCCATCACTGCCAATATAATACAGGTCAAAGCGGTCAGGGAGGTTAAAATCAAACTGAATGGTGGTCATCTGCCACTCACGACCTAATGCATCCTTCACTTTAAGGTCAATTTTTGGCCCGTAGAATGCTCCACCACCTTCATCAACCTCTATATCTAAATTTTCAGTTTGTACTGCTTTTTTCAATGATTCCTGTGCATCAATCCATCGCTTTTCTTCGCCCACTGATTTTTGAGGCCTTGTTGCCAAATATGCCTTTATATTGGAAAAACCAAGCACCTTCCACATATACAGTGAAAAACGCAATACCTCACGCACTTCATCTTCCATCTGCTCTGGGGTACAGAAGATATGGGCATCATCCTGGGTAAAGCCACGCACACGCAACAAGCCATGCAACACACCCGATTTTTCATACCGGTATACTGTGCCAAGTTCCGCCCATCTTAGTGGCAGGTCTCTGTATGAGTGTAGACTTGTCTGGTAAATCTTGATATGGAACGGGCAGTTCATGGGCTTTATATAGTAATCATTGCCATCAATATCCATGGGCGAATACATATTTTCTTTATAAAAATCTAAATGCCCTGAGGTTTCCCACAATGTTGCGCGCCCAATATGTGGCGTATACAGTATCTCATAGCCGTTTTTAAAGTGTTCTTCTCGCCACCACTGTTCTAAAATGGCTCTGAGCCGGCCACCCTTTGGATGCCAGTATATAAGGCCTCCACCTGCATCCTCGTGTACACTAAATAAATCTAATTCTTTGCCCAAAACACGGTGGTCTCGCTTTTTTACCTCTTCTAGGAAATCAAGGTGTTCTTTAAGCATTTTTTCATCAGGAAATGCCACACCATAAATACGCTGAAGCATCTTGTTTTTTTCATCACCACGCCAGTATGCACCTGCAATGCTTGTAAGCTTAAACGCTTTGATGTAACCGGTGCTTGGAAGATGAGGTCCGCGGCATAAATCAACAAAGTCGCCCTGCTCGTATATTGATACAATGTCGTCCGATAGCTCCTGTAACAGCTCAACCTTATATATTTCACCCAACGTTGAAAATAAATCTATGGCATCCTTACGTGGAATCTCTTTACGGACAATGGATATATCCTCAGTAACTATCTGGCGCATCATTTCTTCTATTTTTTCTAAATCTTCCTGGGTAAAACCGCCGGGCTTATCAAAATCATAGTAAAAACCTGTTTCTATTGCAGGCCCTATGGATACTTTCACCTCAGGAAAAAGTCGTTTTACTGCCTGTGCCATAAGGTGGGAAGCTGAATGCCAGAAGACATCTTTGCCTTCAGGGCTTTCAAATAATACAAGTTCAACCTGAATGGTGCCGGTAACTATCGTACGCAAATCCTTAAGAGTCCCGTTTATTTTTGCTGCAACCGGTTTGCTTTTGCCATTAAGCTGGGCAACTACATCAAGCAGAGTTTTGCCATCCTGTATTTCTATACTTTTTCCGTTTTGTAATTGCACATGTGCCATTGTATGTTAGCCTACTAAATAAAAAAATTGGGCGATACTGGAGTTGAACCAGTGACCTCCTGCGTGTCGAGCAGGCGCTCTAACCAGGCTGAGCTAATCGCCCAGTAACTATCGCTACATTTTAAAATTATGGATGTAATGTACTTATGAAAAGGCTTTTTTGCCTGTCAAGACTTTTTCATAAATTCACGGCGTATAGTAAATATAGCACTTATTCCAAAAACAACACACCAAATATTAATAAATGCGTTGAGCAGTCCATCCATCAAAGAAATTGTGTACATGCCATTTTGCCAGTTGAATGCCATGTCAAGCAAGCCCAAAAAGATTAAGCCACCTGATGCAGGCAAAAGTACGTATAAGGCTCTGACCCCTTGTTTTATTGCTTGTTTTATTGCAAGGATTCCTCCAGTAATAAGAGCTATTGCTAAAATTGTATCAGGCAGGGGGAATGAATGTTCATAGGCAAAATAGCATGCTGGCGGATTTTCCGGTGCAAGGCCTACTGTAAAAAAGGCTATCCAGAAGAGTAGAATTCCTATACCGGTAACTATCGCCAAATATGCTGCCGTTTTGTATGACATACTAACCTCCAAAAAATTTATTTTACCGTGTGGTACGCTTCTTCTTTTGCACTTTTTTTATTTGATAATCCATCACTGCTTCCACTAACCAGGGCGCATAGCGCTTTACAAACCAGGTGAGTTTGCTGTCAAAATTTGCCAGTATAATAAATTTTTTCTTTTTCATGCCTTCAAGCAATGCTTGTGCAACCTCATCGGGGGTTAAAAGCTTTGCGCTTTTTGAAATTTCTTTGGTTTCATCAGGCTTTGTTTTATTTTCAGTTTCAAAGCCGGGCGTGTCAGTATCAGGGGGACAGAGCACTGAAACATGGATGTTATAGCGTTTGCATTCGCTTCGTAATGCCTCAGAAAATCCTACTATTGCAAATTTTGATGCGCTGTAATCCGTATAGCCAAATACGCCCACAAACCCAGCAACCGACGACGTATTAACGATATAGCCCCCCCTTTGTTTCATATATTGTACTAAAAATGAGCATGTATTCCATACACCAAAAAGATTAATCTTCATGGTTTCTTCAAATTGCTTGTGGCTTATATCCTCAAAATATTTAGGATAGGCCCTGCCAGCACAGTTTATAAGGATATCGCAGCTATCAAACTGGCGCAAGGCTTGTGTAAAGGCCTTTTTAACCTGCACATAATCGGATACATCACACTGATACCATGCAAAACGCTGGCCATGGCGTTTTTTTGCCTGTTCAATAATTTTAAGCGCTTCTTCTAAGCGGCTTCTGTTACGGGCAAATATTGCTACATGTGATCCTTCTTGTGATAGCAATTTTGCTATTGAAAGCCCAATGCCACTTGAACCCCCGGTTATAAAGGCTGTTTTACCTGCAAAGCTTTCCATAGTTACTATCTCCTTTTATTTTGTTTTTAATGATGCTATATCTAATGTTTGTAACCACTGCATAGTACGCTGAAAACCTTCTTCAAATGGTATCTTGGGCTTCCAGCCTAACTCACGCCTGGTTTTATCAATACTAAACTTTAGTCGTGAACCTAAATTTTTTACTGTATATGTTGTTAAAAGCGGGCGCTTTTTTATCTTCAATATTTTCCACAAAGTTTCCATTATTATAGCTGCCGTATATGCTGTCCAGTAAGGAATATGTGTTGTAACGGGCTTTACTCCCAATGCTTGTGCTATTCCTTCACAAAACTTTTGTAAGGTCACACTTTGGCCATCGTGTACTAAATAGCCATTGCCAACAGCCCGCTTGTCAACTGCAATGAGTAACAGCAAATCAACTAAATTTTCAACGTACGTTGGCCATACCAGTACATCTTTGCGCCAAAAAATAAGCTCACGCTTTATAATAGCATCAGCTAAAAGTGGGACAAACGTCTGATCCCCGGGACCATATACCCAGCATGGATATACCATGGTCACCGGAAGTTTTTGTTCGCGGTGATAGCGCCACATGACCTCTTCTGCTTTTATCTTATAATCAGGATAGGGCTCACCCCAGGGTTCTAGTGGAAATGATTCATCCATAACAACATCTTCCCTTAAGCCAAACACATCATTGGTAGAGATATCTACCACGCGCTTAACCTTTGCCCGCACTGCAGCTTCACACACATTTTTTGCCCCACCAACGGTTACTTCCTCAAAAAGCTTTTGCGGCGCCCAGTCTGTAACCACCGCAGCACAGTGGAACACAACATCACACCCTTTCACTGCCTTTTTAACGGACTCAAGATCCCTAATATCACCCTGTATAACCTCAACGTTATGCTTTTTTAATTGTGGTATCATGGGGTCATGGGGCAAAACAAGTGCCTTTACTGTGTGTTTCTTTGCCAGTAAGGCTTTAACCAGATTTCCTCCAATAAATCCTGTTGCACCAGTAACACATGCTTTCATGGTAACCTCCATTGCTATATATTAATGCCGTATAGGAATCAAAAAGCCATTATGTTTATTTGTCTTTTCATAAAATTTTTAATATAGATAAAATAAATACTTCATTTCATCATAAATATATACATGTAATAACATGTTAATTTTTCAACCAAATAATAGGCTCTGACCCTAATATTTTTTATAGGGCGCATGAAAATACATACAGTCAAAAACAATTGAAACAATTGCTCTGACCCCTATTTTGAATATTTAACCTTGAACTTACAAGGTTGTACATTTATCAAGGATTTGAACCTTTTTGAACATTGAACTTTCAACTTTAAACTTTGAACTGTTTTCTATGCTCTGACCCTACTATTAGGGCGGATTTCTATGCGCCCCTACCCACGTTTGTTTATTTGTTCTGAACCCTTTTCATTAAACCCCTTCGGGGTTTGATATGTTTTTTTGTATTAAACTATGGGTAAAACCCATAGCTATTGATATTCAATCGCTTCGCGATTAAGTTTGTTTTAAGGCTCTGACCCCATATATTAGACGTATGGCCATGTTATCTTACAAGGACGTATACCTATGTGCCCCTACTATAACACGTTTACAATAAGGAACATCATCATACATATATCTGAAATTTTCTGTTGGGCGTTGCATCCCCGCTTTGTGGCATAAAGCCCTGTAATCACAGGAAGCACACGTTATAGTATCTTCTCCAACTGCGCCCCAATAATCTTCAGAAGATAGGACATGATGAAGCTTGCCAGCACTATACACTCCTAATGATTGGCGTGATGAATGGGCAATATTGATACTTCTATCAGCCATTATTGTAAGCCTTCCTGGCCTTATTAGCTGAGGTGGATTAGAAAACCATGGTAATTGCAACATATGAGCTACTACTGTAGCAAGCGGATTTTCCAGCAATGTAACTGGAAAACCATACAAACCCAACAAAGAAATCATATTCACCAAAGATAAAAAATCATCAGGTGATAACAATTCATTATATATATTACCTACAGCACCGGGAACGTAAATCAGTTGTATTAATGTAATTTCCTTTAAGCCTGTAAATTTTTCAAATGCCCAATGAACAAAATGTGGAAGCTGCGGTAAAAGACTTCTCCCTATAACAGTGTAAAGATATACCGGAATATCATATTGTAGTGCCATTTCAATTCCATGTGTGGTTTCTACAAAAGAACTATAGCCACGAAATGTGTCATGGATTGTTTGAAAACCCTGAAGACTTATTGAAAGGTTAATCCCTTTTATGGATGCAAGTTGATGTGCAGTTTTGTTACTTAATAATAATCCATTTGTATTTAATAAAATTGACTCATACCCAGTTGCCACAGCATCATTCATAATATCAAATAGATGCTTCCATAAAAGAGGTTCACCACCAGTAATGTGAAGATGTCGATAGCCAATTTTGTAGCCTTCACTAATTACAGAAAACACTGTTTTATAATCAAGCTCATAATACTGGGTGCGACCTGCACGTACAAAGCAATAGCTACAGTTACTTGTACATCGAGTTGTCACTTCAATTGAAAGGTTTTCCCTTGCAATTGATTCTTGAATTGTTGATGGCATAGATTGAATCATAGACCTTTTATTTTTTTAATATCAGCTTTCGCCGCCTGATCAAAAGGAATGAGCAATTCATGCAATTCTTTTGAAAGGCCAAAAATTCCAGCATCCTCTGCATATTTTGCAGCAGCCTGTAACTCTTTAATAATCCTCTTCACAAGAGTAGTTATTATATCTGAATTCTGCATCATTATTTTGTCCAAACTGATACTATCTTTTCTTTGATTCACTATATTTTGCCCTTCAATGGTATTAGTTTCTGCTTTCACAAATTTACTCCACTGGGAACATACCTTGTTGGATAGGCTAAGAGTCACTGCAGTGATCCGTCCTCTATTAAAATCATCCTTTGCATCATGTATATCATCAAGTATACGCCAGGCAACACCAAAACTCTCCAGTGAAGCTCTGATACATTCTTTTAAAGTTTGAGACACATCTCCTCCTATGTATTGTACGGTAATAAGAGGAACAATAAGTGCTGTAGCCATTTGATCTTTAAAAATACATAGATATTCTTCGAGGTTTATATTACTCTTATGGTGGGTTATACTGGCATAATATCTATCAATACATGTGTTTACTATTTCCATGCCATCACGGACAATTGAGCACAAGATTGGTACAGTATCCCAAAAAATTTTCCACCCCTGACTGCGAATCAAAAGAGTTAAATGATCTGGAATAATCTGGCCATCGCTTATATGATCATCTAAAGAATGAAGAATCATAATCATTGAATGAGCTATTGCAGCATTATAAATAAATTCATCATGAACTATCGCCCCCTTATTTTTTTGTATGATATGTGGGATAGATGACCATATAGGCGAATAATAATTCCTGAAAAAATCCAAAGGTTGTCCAGGTTCAATACCCGCATGGTTCATAAAGAATATCATTGCAGATGTTTGAACCGAACAGGGAAGCGAACGTACAAGTTTGATTATTGCATCGTTCATGAGTGTGTAAAAAGAAGCCGTGTATTCATTAACAGATGGTTGCCCAAAATTGACACCAGTAAGTAAATACTTATGATTCTTTATCATAATTGTAAACCTTTATTGGCTTTATGAATATCTCTTGTCGTATTCTAAAACTACATATAGATTTATAACAATATTAATTATTATTTTTGCCTCTTTCCGGAATTTTGGGATTTTTAAACATGTGCATTATTTGCCTTTTGTCAATTTATGTGTTAGCAATATTTATTAAATATTTCAAAGTTATAAGTCCTGGAATATTCAGAACTTATGTAACTTCAATGATTAAGGCAATCAAACACAACATTAGACACTCTTTTCCACAGTTTTATATTATAAACAGTATTGGTGATAATGTTCAATTTTCCCAACATTCCGGAATGATCCTTATTTTTTTAAATATAAAAAATTTTTTTATTGAAATTTATCAGCATTTATTACTTAAATTATCTTTTGTAAAAACTACGTATACACTCTATCACCCATGGCAATCGGAAGTACATTACTGATTATTTTGCACATAATTTCGCTATTAGTAATAAATAGTGAAAAACGTATAATAAACCTATTCTTTTAGTATATGAAAATTTTATTTAGGAGGTAATTGAATATGGCAGATTTTATTGATTTTATTGCAAGAGAAGCTGGAAATCGTGAAGTGGGGAAAAAATTTATAGAGCTACTCAAGAAAGGTGAGCCCGTAGAATTAAAGAATTTTTTTGATTCAATTGATTATACTGGTGTATCTCTTGATGATTGTAAAACCCTTATAAATAATCGACAAAATATTATTAGTTCATCTGAAACAAACGTTAAAGATTACTAATAGCATGCTCTTGTTTTGTAGATTATTATTGATATCGTTTTCATTTTTGCTCTGTATATTCAATACTCAAGTTCTACACTCTGAAGAAAAATATCCTGAATTTTCTCTTTCTAAAAATATAATGCCCCTACCAAAACATTGGTATTTCAGGGCAGAAGATCTGGATAAATTCAAAGAACAAAAATTTAACCATTCATCATGGCAAATAAGAGCTATAAATAAACCATGGCATACTCAAAAAGAGCTTCGTCATTTTACGGGAAATGTCTGGTACAGGCTGGTTTTCAACTGCGATATTTGCGTCGACTATGATGGTGACCTTGCATTATTAGTGCCAATACACTATCGTGGCGCACAATTTTACTTGAATGGAATATTAGTTAAAGAAACACGCCCTTTTATTAATAGAAGTGCTCCACTAGAGCTAGGCAAACCCGATATTATACTTCTCCCTCGAAATTTAATTAGAAACGAATACAATGTAATTGCCATACGAATGGGCTCCTTTGACTACAATTCCGGTTTTGAAGGAATACTTTATATTGGGACTCTTCCACAAATAACAAATAAATTTGTTCAAAATAATCTATATTATGGATTTTTAATAGGTATTAATTTATTTCTATCTCTATATTTCATTCTTCTTTATTATTACCGAAGAAAAGAAAAATTTTATCTATATTTTTCTGGTATGGCTTTTTCGTTTGCTCTATGGGCTGCAGGATATATTGGGATTATTTTCTGGATTCTTGATAATAGAATAGCCTATCTTGTTTCAGCATATTGTGGTTCAGTTAGCATTGTTATTTGTGCAATTTTATTTATTCATTCCTTTTTGTCGTTACGATACAATCTGTTTTCAAAAATCCTGCTTTCCATATTATTCTTTTTACTTTCATACTGCACTGCGGAGATTATCATTACAGGATTAGTTGAATCATACCGCATGTATCTTTTCAGGATTTTCCTGTTAACATGCATTGTCTATATGATTTATTCTACCATACTATGTATATATGCAATCAGGATACGTAGGCCTCATGCTGTAAAAATATTACTAGGGATTGGAGCAGCATATTTGTTTATATTCGTATCGGTTCTGACGTGGCTGCATATTATTGATTCTACCCCTTCATCAATTGAGCCATTTATGGCAATGATATTTGTTTTTGCACTTGTCCTTGCTTCACGCTATGCACAGGTCTTTTCGGATCTTGAAAAAACCCATTCAAAACTACTTGTTCTTGACAAAATGAAGGATGATTTTCTTGCCATTACCAGCCATGAACTTAAAACACCTCTCCATGGAATAATGGGCATTGCTGAAACTATTATGGACGGCACCTGTGGACCATTGACCGTGAAGCAAAAGCAAAACCTTTTGCTCATTCAAGATGAAGCAAAACGCCTCAATACAATGGTAAGTGAAATCCTTGATTTCAGCAAGCTTCGTGCTGGCAAGGTTGATCTCTTCCTTGAGCACATTAAGGTTGATCAGGTTGCAGCCACTATTGTATCCCTTTTGACTCCTGAAGCTAATAAAAAAGGACTATCGCTAATATTAAAAAGTTCAAATCATTGTAAAATGATTGGTGATCGGAACCGCCTTAGCCAGATTATTATTAACCTTGTGGGGAATGCTATTAAATTTTCAGATCAAGGCACTATCACCCTGGATGTAGAATCCTCTTCCAATTGTGTAACGATCACCGTCAGTGATGAAGGCCCGGGTTTGGATGTAAGCGATAGAGAACGGATATGGGATCCATTTGTGCAGGCAGATAATCCTGATAACCGTCGCTCAGGCGGTACAGGCCTTGGACTTCCAATAACAAAATATCTGGTGGGACTCCATGGTGGAACCATTCGTGTAGAAAGTGAAAAAGGGAAAGGTACATCTTTTATAATAACACTTCCAAAAGAGCCAAAATTATCGGGGATACCAAGAATCAAGAATGTTGAAGAAAAACACGATACACTTGTACTACCTCAAGAAACTACACCTGCATCTATTGCACAGGACGAATCGCTTGCTGAAATCCCATATTACACAAAAGCCTGTATTCTTATTGTTGATGACGATGAAGTTAACCGTAATGTTATTGAAGGCTTCTGTGCAACAGCAGGCTATGAACTTTTTATTACTCATGATGGGCCAACAGCTCTCCAGCTTCTGGAACAACATAACATTGACCTTGTGCTTTTAGATCTCATGCTTCCGGGGATGAGCGGATACGAGGTATGCCAGAAAATTCGCCAATCAGACAAATATACAAACTTGCCTGTTATCATGGTGACAGCGCGCGATAGTGCATCAGATATGGTGCGAGGTTTTGTTACTGGTGCCAATGATTACATTACAAAACCATTTACCCGTAGTGAGCTACTCATTAGAATTGAGAATCAATTAGCTATTAAACAAATGCTAGATATTGAGCGGTCAATGGCACATGAACTAAAACTAGAACAAGAGATAAATTTAAACAGAAATCTTTTTCAACGAAGCATTCAGCTAAAGCAAATGGCAACACAAATAATGACCTGGGAGCGGGTTATTAAGGAAGATATGGAAATTGCTAAAGCCTTTCAGTTACGTCTCATGGCATGTCCTCAACACATTCCAGGCATGAATTTCCATGTCTTGTATCAGCCCTTAGCAGAGTTAAGCGGGGATGTTTACGATATTATTGAACTCAAACCAGGTGTTATAAGAATATTTTTAGCAGATGCTACTGGACACGGCATCACTGCTTCCCTCAATACCGTAAAAATTCTTTCAGAATACTCATCTGTTAAGGAAACAATACATGAACCCCAGGATCTGCTCACCTTTTTAAACAAAAGATTTATTCAATTATTCAAAGATTATCACATAGTCTTTACCTGCCTTATAGCTGATGTTCACTTAAATGAAGATAAGATATCAATAGTTTCAGCAGGCCATCCTCCTTTATGTGTTATATCTGATGGCGTTGTTAATTTTGTTAAACCGCAGGGGCCCATTATTGGTCTTTCAGCTGATTATCAATATCAGCCTATAATTTTCCCTTTTAAAAAGGGAGACAATGTCCTTCTTTATACCGATGGTTTGCTTGATTTTATTTATACACAGAACATGCACTCGAAAGATTATGAAATAAATGAGTATGATGTGCTTAAAGAAATAATCATAAAACATAATTCTATTGAATCATTAGAAAAGCTTTGCGCTTCAATTCTTGGAGTTGGGAATAATAATACAAAAGCGTATATAAATGATGATATTACTATTATTGCTTTACAGAAAGAATAATATATTCACTGCTCTTGTTTTATAAGCTCTGACCCTATTTCTCAATAAATTTAAACCTCTCAAGGGTTTGATATACCAAAACATTCTATTCATGGGTTCTCCCTATAGCTATTGATATACAATCGCTTATCGATTGGGTTTTGCTTATATGCTCTGACCCCATATATTAGGGCGCATGGCCATGCGCATCTACAGAAAAACAGCTCTGACCCTACATTTCGGGACGCATCTCGATGCGGCCTACGATACGCCACAATTGTAATTTTTTTTACATTTTTTTAAAAAATTTTCAAAAATCCAGTACGATTTTTCCGCATCATGCGTTGTATATATAAAAGCAGTAAAAATAAAATTTATAACATGGAGGAATACTATGGCAAGGAAATTGCGTGTACAGCTACCAGGTCTTACCTATCACATCACGTCCCGTTGTATTGAATGGAGAGAGATGCTCCAGGAAGACTACTTTAAGGCAATCTTTGTGGAAATACTGCGTAAAGCCAAAGAAAAATATCATTTTAAGCTCATTGCCTATTGTATCATGGACAATCACATCCATTTGGTTATCCACACGGTAGATGATGGAGCACCAATTTCACGTATTGTGCAGTATATAAAGGCACGATTTGCGGAAATGTATAACAAAATAACCGGAAGAACAGGACCATTCTGGAATGAGCGGTATAAGGATAGCATAGTGCAGTTTGCAAGAAATGGCGTACATTACTTATTGTGGTTATTGTGGTATTTGGCATATAATCCTGTACGAAAGAGGATGTGTAATAGTCCCATAAAGCACCGGTATAGTAGTATACAGGCATATTTAGAAGAAAATGCAGATGTGGGGGTACCTATAGATCATCATGAGTATTTTATTAAGTTAGGGAAAACCTTTGCCGAGAGGGTGGCAAAATTCATGCAGTATGAGGAAGCTTACCGTAAACGGTATTCTTTAATAGTTGAGTGGATGTAAAAAAGGTAAACAAGGGGTCAGAGCTTGTTAATTACCAGACTATTGCTGATTTATACTTGTTGGTCTTTACCACAATATCACCTGTAGAAGGAGTGTATTGCACAAGGCTACAATTAATAAGCTGTTTATGCTGTTTAGGAATCCGTGCCCGTATAAAATAGCTGTGCCCTGCTCCCCCTGGTGTATAAATTTCAAGGGTATTATTTTTAACCTTAAAATTAATCGCTGAAGAATTATAAACTACAAATTCATAGAATGCATCTTTCACTGTCATCCAGCGTATCCATGGATAACTTTGCTTTAATGTTCCAAATTCTTTTTCAAAGTTGCTTTTCAGCCAAAGCCATCCTTCATAAGATTTTGACCGCATTTCATCAAAAACATCATCAGGATGGATAAAGTGACTTATAACACCAAAGTTATGAAAAGCATCATAAAGCGCAAATTTGTCAAAGTCCTGAAAATAGTATCCGGATGTTATACGTGGTATCTGATAAAACCTATTATCAGGAGTCCAGTCAAATTCCTGCTCAACCTCACCGCTTTTTGCTACATAGAGCGTTGCAACTACTCGTATGGTTGGAAACACCTCACCTAATGCCTGTAAGCCTGTAGCATCAATAATATTATGTGGTGCCACATAGCTAAATGGCAAAGCGCTCTCTCCGTACAATGCAATCCATTCATTCTTTGATACGGTTAAAGCTCTTATCATGGTTTTTTTATCAGGCCATGGTACTGAATCATATTCTGCTGGCTTTGTAAGCGTTAATGACATATGATTATAGCCATGGAGCCCTAATTCAAAACCATTTTCCAGTGCAGCAATGCCCATTTTTGTACTCAGCCCATTCTGTGAAAGATAAAAATCTCTAACTGAAAAGCCAGCTTCGTCAGCTTTTGTATCTCTATTATAATTAAAAATAAGGAAGCTTGAATACACAAAACCAAACTGCTTTTGCCATGCCAGTATGTCCTTAAACCATACATCAGATATAAAAAGCGTGTCTGTTTCATCGGGTAGTTTTTTTAACTTTTCAATAATTTCCTCTAACTTTTTGCGGTTGAATTTATCTTTTTCATTCTGCAACATGTCACTGTAATATTTAATTCTGTATGGCTTGTATGCAACATTCCACCATGGGGCGGGGAAATCATCAATCATAATTAGACCAACATTAATCATTCCTGAAGCAAAAATATCAGCAACCCGGTAAATACTCTGTACAATAGCACCACGCGTTAATTTAGATTCATCCAGCAAATTGGTATTCCAATATACTATTTTTCCTTTTTTAAATGAGCGTTCCCATACCACCGGGTATTTTTCAGCATCAAATAATGTGTTTAGCTTTCCCAAAACCCGCACATCATTTTCCACTATTGCTCTGCGCACATTACAATCAATATCATCACCAGGCACATTGACTCCATTCATGAAGAATGAAGGTGTTAAAGTAAAACCTTGTTTGAAATATTCTATTTGTTTTGCATATTCTTTTACACCGATAAACTCATTCAATTCATTATCCGGTTCAACATAATTCATAAATATGCATTTTCCGCCATTTTCAACATATCCTTTTATTAAAGCAAAAGGAATTGCTGATTTTGTCTTGGTAGCGATTACTAAGGCCTCATATTCTGATAAATCACCAGCTACTATTCCCTTGAGTTTCTCTTTTGAATATATATCATAAAGAATTTTTGCATATTTAAATGCATATCTTATATTGTTTATTACTGTTTCAGACCTATCAAGATCCCCTATGATAACACCTACATTTAAATATCCATCATCATAGAATAATGCTTCACGGATAAAAGCAGATGTATTGAGCATTACCTTGCTGCCTCTAACAACATAGTTTTCCAAAGCAAATGCTCCCGTTTTGGATATAACAATAACACTTGACTTGCCATCGCCTGCCTGTGGTGGAGCATCAGTTCGCTGAAGCTGCAGAAACGTCTTCACATCTTCACGCAATGGAATAATCTGCTGATAGTGCAATGACTTTGTTACATCCTGCTTTTCATCTTTTTCCACCATTGCACTGTCTTTATATATGATCTTTATATTGTTAGGATTGTTGGTCCAGAAACCCTGGAAATATATTCCTATTTTTACAAAAAGGGGTCTGATATAGGGAAGCAAATCCCACTTCGTTTCATTTCCCTCCTTATACCCATAGGCTCCATACGAATTAACAACAATAATCTTTATCCCCTTATCAGCAGCATTAATCATGAACTTCGCATAGTTTATGCCAATATCTTTGCTTGCTACAACACCGCCATTATACCAGGTAACTATCGCCCGTATATCTTCTAAATTTCCTAATGAAGCAAAACCTTTATCAAAATCATGGTATTTTACCCTTAATCCATTTGATGTTATATCCTTTTCAAAAAACCATTTTAACGGGTTGCTATCATCAGAATATCCTTCCGAAGATTTATATATGCAAAGCACTGTCAGGCCTTTGGTTTGACCAAAAGAATATACCGGTAATGTCAAAAAAACACAAAGTATAACAAGCAGTATTAGTGCTCTTTTAATAAAGCTCGATTTCATAGCGCATATCCCATGTTGAAGGTTTATCCTTAAAATACTGTAATTCTGCACCTGCACCAACAGTTTTTATTTCTGCAGGCAGGTTTTTTAATCTATCGGCTATCACTGCAGCTTGTCTTTGTGATAACGCCATATTGGATTGTTTGCTCCCAACAGCATCAGTATAGGCAACGATGTTAATTCGTGTAAAGCCTCCCATCTTTGCAAGTTTCCCTGCAAGCTGATCAAGTATCAGCACCCCATTGACTGTTAGCTCATCACTTCGCCCCTTGAAGATTGTATTCTGATTAAACATATATACAACCCGTTTGCCTTTTTCCTGTTTTACCAGAAATCCCACTGTAAAAGGCACTTTCCTGGATACTGCAGTATTGCCTGCATCATCCGTTATCTCCATCTGGGTTTCCAATTGCATATTATAAACAGCAGGCTCACCCTTATCATCAGTACCATCCCATGAGATAACCTTTGGTGGTATACCAGCACCGTTAATTACTTTTACTATTGCCCCATCATCACGCATAAATCGTATCTGCCATTGTACCACATCGCCAACAATTGTTGGAGTTATGCGCAACGTTGTTTGCAACGGCACAATTTCATTTGGTTCCACTTTTATGTCGATAGTAACCTTTGTAACAACACTTACTGTGGCAACTGGTGATTTAACAGTGATTCCATCATCATATTTTATTGTCATCACTGCAGAATATTCTCCATCGGGAACATTTTTTAGACTATCATCATTTCCATCCCATAGCACATCATACGGAATAAAATCATTACCTCTGATTGTTTTAACAATTTTATTCTTATTGCTGATAGAGATAAACCAATTGTCCACATTCTTCTTGTCTGTTGCTTGAATAATAAAACTTACCGTATCTTTAATCTTATCACCATTTGGTGAAAACTTTACATGCGATGGGGTCAGAGCCACTGCACGCCGGGAAGTGGAAAGAGCAATTTCCTGCTTTTTAGAACTAAATTTTTCACCTGCAGAATTCTGTATAGTAAGCTGAACATAATATTTACCCTCAGGAGATAACACATTATTTCTGGATGTGCCATCCCACCTGAAGTTAGCAGGCACTGCACCCGCCAAACTGTATTCCTGTATTTTTTGACCCTTTTCATCAAAAATTTCAATCCACCACTGTTGAATGCCTTTTTCATCAAAAGCCGTTAAATTCAGTGTTGCAAAATCATCTTTTCCATCACCATCAGGTGTAATAAGGGTTGGATTGGCTGAAACAAAGAGCACCGGTTTTCCACCTGCACCTTTTGGTGTATAAATGCTGAAAAACTTACCTGTTGCGCCAAACTTAAGATCATGTGAAATATAAGTTTTTTGTGTTGTGGAATTAGGCAGAGTAAAATTTGAATACATATACTCCGCAAATAGATTTATTTTATCCCAGCTCTGTGAAATGGAAATACCCGGCATCATTATTCGCTGATCAAGCGAATCATACATATACTCAAAATATAGTGAATATAATAAACTCCCGCCCAGTAGGTTATTAACCTGTTGTGAAACTTTAACCATTGGTCCATAATACGAAACACCCATGGGTGCCCAATATGGAACAAGCAGTATATCCCCGGATGAATACGTGTTAAATTTTGTATCTTCGTATGAATATATTCCTGCCACATCAAACATCATATTCCACTGTGGTATCCGGTATACTCTTATTGTAAGCTGGTTAAAGCTCGACAGTCGTGTGTTTGAATCAGATAGCATCCTGTATTGCACTGCATTGTATAAAAACAGACGCTTGCTTAATGGGAAATTATATTCAGAAAAATTAATATCAAGCATCCCCTCAACCATATTATACGTAATTGCATCTCTAAACTTCATCTTCAGTGATTGGGTGAGGTCATTTTCATCCTCATGCCTATATGCCACTTTTACAGTAATCCCTGTTGCAGGGGGTGTAAACCAGAAACCAACGCCATAATTGAGTGAATAATAACTTAATGATGTATCATACAATGGATTACCATAATTAACAGTACCGGAATAGATATTTCCTGTCACACTGCCAAATAAACGCATATACAAAAGCCTCAAAGGAACGCTTACTTCTGCAAATGCTTTTTGCATAGTCACATCACCTTTTGATGGGTAAAACAGCTGACCTGTTGTTGCAATTCCTCCAGAATCAGTTTGTTTTGTAAAATTATACCCTGCCTGTAATGCTAAATACTGAGATGGCTCATACCATCCTGCTATTCCTACACCATATCTATCCCGTATATTATCGCTAAAATATGAAAAAGTACCTGTAACTGAAGGTGAATGCTGTTTCTGTAATTCATAGTGAGCTTTCCGTGCATATTCAAATTCCGGTTGAGCATTAATGCATATTTCATAATTGTCCTTGGCATCTTTCCAGTATCCCAAAAACTCATTAATATTGCCCATAGCAAAATTAGCTTCAACATTCAATGGCTGCACTTTTAAAATATTTGAATAATATTCTCGTGAGGCATTGTAATTTCCATTCTGTAGGTGGAAGTTGGCTATTTCTTTATAAATACGCGCATTATCAAGCTCCAGGTCAAAAAACTGCTTTTCATATACATTACGCATTGTTCCAAGGCCAAACGAAAGCTTCTGGTCAACATCATCACTAATAGCACCCAACAATGGGTCAACATTCTCCAGTGCCGCTTCAATATCCTCAAGTGAGCTTTGGGTGGGTGCTTCTTCTTTATTTAATTTTGCAAGCGATAGTACCTGCTCAATATCATTCCCATACGCTGAGGAAATTTTTTTACTCTGTAACGCTTCTTCTAAAAGAACTGTCGCCCCTGAATATTTTCCTGTTTGTGCATATGCAAGTGGCAATCCGGGGAATTCTGCACCGGCAGCCAATTTTTTTACAGACTCAAAAGAGCTAACTGCATTTGACGGCTTCCCATACAACAAATCGATGGTCCCCTGTACCTTGTATGGCTGATACATCTGCGGGTTTAATTTCTTAGCAGTTGCAGCATAACTGGAAATCCTGCCAGGCTCAAACTTCCACCCTGTTGCCGCCTGCATTGCAGTATACGTCTGCACATCTTTACCAAATGCAGCCGTAATATCATTGTATACATACAGCTCTTTCTGTATTTCTTTTAATTTTGCGCTGTAGGCTGCAAGCAGGGCTTTATCACGTGCAAGAGATGATGGCTCAATAACAGCTTTGCCTTTCTTTTTATCATCTATCAGCTTTGCATATCTTTTCTGAATTGTACTGACATCATCCTGAATGCTTTTTATTAAAGGCCTTAACGATTGCAATCCCACAGTATAGATAGCTAATCTTGTTAACTTCTGTTCCACCTGCTCAATTGAGTGAAACATTTTATATGCAAGCAGGGCATCATATTCATTAACAGCATCTGCATACATTCTGTTCCATATATAAGTGTCAACGAGCCCTTTTCGTAAATTAATATCATCAGGATTTTTTACCAGTGCCTCTTTATAGCTTTCTATTAATGCCCGTCGCTCTTTTGCAAGCTCATCTTTGACATCAAGGGATATGCCCGACAGCTCCGGATATAAATCCACCACCTGTTTTGCATCATTAATTATTTTACCAGCTTTTGCACTTTCGCCTAAATCCAGATATATTTTAGCTAATTTCTTATATGCAGATATTTGCTTTTCATTTATATCAATGATGCGGTAATACTGCCGTATGGCATCATATGCCCTCCCAGCCCAGTAATAATTATCTCCAAGAACCTCAAGGACTTCAACATTATCTGGGGCAAGCACTTCGGCTTTTTCAAATATGGCGATAGCTCTGTTCATTTCACCTTTCCACGAATATTGTGTACCAAGTGAAATATACGCATCCACATTTTCAGGATCTATTGCAATAATCTCCTGATAATACTTTATTGCCTCATCATACCGGTTATTCCAACCTGCAAGCACTGAAAGAAGTTTGCGTGCTGTAATATTCTTTTCATCAATGGATATGATATTCTTGTATTCACTGATAGCGGCATCTAACTGATCTGACCATGAATAAAATGCAGCCAACTGCAATCGCATATCAATATCACGAGGATTTTTTTCAAGATATTTCTGCAACAGGAATATTGCTTTATTATAATCATAGAGCCATCCATATATCTGGACAAGGGTAAACAATGCATCCCGGTCGCTGATATTTGCCCTTAATTTTTTTTCATAAAACTCAGGTGTATTAAACAGTATACCATCTCCAGGGGTGGCAAAATCTTTTGGTGCAACCTCAGGGAAATCCATAAGCTGTGCTATATCTGTACTGTACTTGGGCAATAATAAAATGGCATCAACATAAAAATAGTAATCCCAACCACTGCTTCGTTTTTGTTTTACTCTGATAGTTAAGGTGTGTTTGCCAGCATTGAGTGTACCTGAAGCTATTTTCACCCAGTAGAAACCACCAATGCCATAAAAACTTTTCACATATACATTTTCCGCCGAAGCTGCCTGAAATGGGCCATTGTCAATCTTCCATTCAATAGGTGATGCATAGCCTGGCCTGTCCTTATATACTGATCCGGGTGGTGTGCATCCCATCCATAGATCATACTCTTTAGTATGGGTTACATAAAAAACGTAGGTAGCAAAATACCCGTCTTGTGGCGGATCAACATCCTTTGAAAGTTGCAGAGCAAACCTATTGCTGCAGAAAAAGTTATATATGGGTTCACGGGCAAAATTAGTTGATACTGCATGTTCCCCTTCTATCCATATATAGTTTTTATATGTTATCTTAGCATTACGGTTTTTGTCATCTTTTTGTGGCTTATCGGTAAATTGAGCATAAGTTATTGCTGCTATAATTATCGCACATGATATTGCAAAAAATACTAATAATGTTCTTTTTATTTTCATATACACCCCTCATCCCCTAAAATATAACTTAATGTACCAACTTTTGAATAATCATTATTGCCTGAAGCCCTGTTACCGATTCATCAGGATATGCATCCTGGCTTAAAGAGGCACTCATGATTCCCATATCAACAGCCAAGCGCAGGGCATTATAATACATGTTATCATTTGTTATATCATTGAAAAAGGAAGGTGATTCATTTGCAAACTTTAACCTTAATCCATCATTATTTCGTGATAATACTAAATAATCCTCAACAATTTTTGCCATCTCGCCACGGGATACAACCATAAACGGTTCAAATGTAGTCCCCTGAATATACGAAAAAAATCCTTTGCCGCGCAAAGCAGCAATTGCATTCTTATACTGAGATTTTTCTAAATCAATAAAATTGGCATCAAGCGGCTTTGCAACGGCAATATACTTTTGAAGTTCAAATATTTCATACATTACATACGCAAGCTTATCCCGGGTCATTGTGGGCTCAAGGATAAAGTCAGATACTTTTGCTACATTGATGGATAATGTCTTTATACGGGATATAACCTCCAGCCGATTTGCAGCTACAACCTGCAATTCTTTGTTGAGCAATAATGCTTTTGTATAGCTATCCCGTGCTGTATCATAGTCTGCCTTTAAAAAATAGGCATCACCGGTTGCAATATATGCCATAGGGTTTTGTGAACCATCCAGTAACTTCAATATATCAAGTGCACCCTGAGCACCTGCTTTACCCTTTGTAGCCAGAAGGATTCGTGCCTGTATAATGACTACCAATGGGTTATTCCCGGATGGCAAAGACTGTGCAAGCTCAACCTGAGTTGATGCATCCTGATAGTTGCCCTTTATAAAGTAATAGTAAGCCAGCAATGCAGCTACAGTTGCGTCCGATTTCTTTTCTTTTATCAATTCAGCCTGCCGTTGCATCAAAAGAGTATAGGCTTTATTGATAAGCTTATTCTTTTGTACAGGATTTTCCAGTGACTCTGCATTAGTTAAATTTTTATATATAAGTTCATATTCCTTTTGCGGACTCTGTTTAATTAATTGGCCACATGAAATAATAAATACTGCTATAACAATGAATATCTTTTTCATAGAACACCACCATTAAATTATTTACACTATTTGAATAATATTATTAATTCATTATACTAATAATCAGTCAACGTTGACAAGAAAATATTTAGAAATTTTTAATAATAACAGGAAAATGCAAACAATAGCTGAGCAGGCGCATACAATGACCATGTAACAACAGTGCTGTGTGGAATTGGCTTTATGAAGCGATTAAAAGCAAGAACTCCATCTGATACGGCAAAAAGGATTGCAGCTATGGTTACAATGGCACCTCTGGGATATTCATCTTTTATAAACGTACCGATAGCCAGCATCAATACCAATGATAAAACAAACATATAGAGCATGACAGGAATGTATAGTGTACCTTTTGTCTTATGAATCACCAGATAATATGAAAAGAAAATTACCATGATAACCAGCATAATAATTATATCAATATTTCCAAAATGATAATTAATACCCAGCGCATATACATAACACAGATGTGTCAATAAGAAGAAAAACAGGCCATGAATGAAAAAGCTTATCTCCTCAATCATAAGGAAGATATCAGCTATTAATGCAAACACAAGCCCTGCAATAATGAATATATTATAAACAGTAAAACCACGAACATACGATAGATACATGGCAGTAATGATAACAATATAGGTAATTAAAGGCGTGAAGACATATTTTAGCTTTAAAATTTTTTTAAAAGCAACTATCTCCCTGATTATAAAAACAATAAAGAAGATAGCTAGAAGATATACAACATTGGTCTGCACAATTATATCAGGCATAATTTTTCCTCATTACAAGCGCCATTAATGCTAAAGGATGTACCGTATAGTTAGTTATTTTTTTGAATTGTCAATGTTTTTTTCTTTATGTGTCTGCAATATATCGGTAATGTCTTTCAGCGTATCAGGCTTTACTTTTGACTGCATTGCAGCGATATTTTCTTTTTGTATTTCATCATAAATTTCTTTTCGATGGACCGCAACAGATTTTGGCGCCTTGATCCCTAATTTGACCTGATCGCCTTTAATATCAATGATCACAATTTCAATATCATCGCCAATCATGATGCTTTCATTTACTTTCCGCGCCAGTACCAGCATGGATTCACCCCTTCACCTGTGCTTTTTTTATCTCTTCCAGGATATAATGGCGCACCGTATATTTGTCACATAATGATATAGCCTGTTTGCCTTTTCGGGCTTTAGGATTAATAAGGACAGGCCCCTGCAGATTTGCCGTCATTTTGGAAGGATCTTCTGGTATGGTAACTATCGCAAAAACTAAAACATCTTCAGGGCTTTTTGCCCCTATATCCTCTAAATCTTCTGGCATAACATCCAGCTCATACTGCATCATAAAATCAACAGGGCGTATTATGACAAATGCCAAATCCGGCTCATCATATGCCTGCAGCCATTTAAATGGGGATTTTTCCTTAGCATCTAAAATGACAAATTTTTTAATATCCTCAAAACCATAAATGCCTTCAGGGAAATCAATAATCTGGCGTTCATCAACTTCAATCTGCCCAAATGGTTTTGTTACTATTGTAACCAACGGTAGCACCTCTTCTTAGCGTTATTATCGCAGGAAATCCATAAGCGTAGGCTTTATTGACCGCGCACCAACTGCCAGTGCATAGTTATGCACCGATTCAAGCCATCTAAAGTTCATTATGGTTTCAGGAAAATCAATGCCTTCAGATTTTGCCAGTATGTCAAGAACATTACTCTTTGCGTACTCTGAACGCTTAGCCAGTTCCTCAATACGGTTTTCCTTAGCTCCAACTGCAGCAATATGGCGCAACACATTATCAAGTGCCATATCAATAAGCCCAAGGTCACGCCCACCAACTAACTCCTGGTCACCACGAACCAAATCATCCCGCAATTGTATAACCATATCAAAGATGGACATCCCGCTTACCGATACCGTTGGGTCAACATTGTTTGGCGGATTGGGAAAATCAGGATTTACCATGCCAGCATCACGCAGAAACGTCCCGCTGCCTTCGTCTTCTAACCAGATGGCATGAGGAACCGTTGTTTCAAGCACCAGATTGTTGCGCGCACCTAACGATGCTTTTATACTCAATCCGGCATTGTTAATCTTGTCTATAACCATATCAATGGTATCGCCTGCGGCAACCTGAATTGATATGCCATCAATCTTAAACGATTGTGTAGCAAGCGCTCTGTATTGTGATACGTCCTTGTTTGCCGATAGCACCTGATTGGTTGCCCAGAATGCCCAGTTGCCAGGCACATTGACATCTAAATATTCACCCGTTGCCACTTCGCGCATGATCTTGCCAATGTTACCACGATACTGCACTCCTATCATGGCATTGCCCTGATTACCTGCGGTAAGTGTCTGGTAGATTGGGACAAAAGGGTCGGGTATATTTTCAGTACCCGTCTGATAGCCGCCAAAGATGGGCTTACCTGTCGCCCCCTTGATATTTGCTATATTTACAAGCTCTTCCAGCATCTGATTTATTTCAGTGGCTGCGGCTTCCTTTCGTTCAAACGAAGTGTAGATGCCATGCGCACCCTGAACTGCCAGTACGCGTAAACGCTGGAAGATGCGGATAACTGATTGCAGTGCAGAATCAACTTCACTCAATTTTGACTTTGATTCATCAATATTCTTGATATACTGCTCTATCTCAACCAGTGCAGTCTTGTATAGCATCTGATTGGTGGCAGCAACGGGATTATCACGCGGGAACTGCACATTCTTTCCCGTAGCAAGCATGTTTTGCATTTTATCCATTTCCTGCTGATGCTTATTCAGGTTATAAATCATTGTATTGTTAATCATCTGATTGGTTACGCGTTGCATGGATTATACCCCCTGGCCTAATTTAATGATAGTTTCCAGCATCCTGTCAATCATGGCAATAACCCGTGCCGAAGCATTGTACCCGTGCTGGAACTGTACCATATTTGCCATCTCTTCATCTAAGTTAACCCCTGAAACTGATTCCCGTAAATTTGCCAAATTCTTTAACAGGGTTTCCTGGCTTGAAATCCTGTCTTTTGCTTCCTCACCCTGCGAACCAATACGTGAAATAAGCGATGTATAGAAATCGTTGAACGTTGCATTTGAGTCTATCATGGCATGCTTGTGTTTGAGTGCCGCCATTGCCAGTGCATTGCTGCCATCGCCAACACCATTTGAGGTATTAACATCGCCGGTGCCACCTAAATCCTTGCCCTTTGCAGCAGCTATTGAATCAATATCATACTTGATAGCATCATCAATATCCATATATGAAGCAGGATTAAACATAGGTGTAATAGTAATATGTTCACGTGATGCGATGATTTTCCTAATATCATCAACCCTTCGGTAATCAAATGCACCCTGTGGCCCCGACTCTTTCAAAATGCCAGCATAACCCACTAACAGTTGCCCTGAATCTTCCAGGTGCCTTATAATAAAATTTTTTTTATCAGTATCCTGGGCGATAGTAGCCTTGAAAGCTACCTGGCTGTTGTGATTAATGTAGCCTACAATGCCAATCTTTGCATCATTGACACGTTTGATAACATCAAGCAGTGTGTCGGTGGCATAATAGTTTATCTTAATTTCCTGATCCAGATCATTGTTCTTCATAAAGGTAAGGGTTCCCGTAATGCCAATTGCAGCAGATGCATCAACCTTATTGTTGCCTGAGATTTTAAATAAAGCAGTTACATCATTAATACCGTCATTGTTTAAGTCAAAATTACCTTCAACATTGTCGCTTACCGCAATGTGTTTAAAGAAATTGTTATTTGTCTGGTTGTTCTTCCCAAATCCATCACGGTGCACTTCGTTGATAAGGTCAGTCAAATTAATGGCAAATGCATTAACATCATTTATATTTTGCCGCAACACCTCATCGCGTATTGAAATAAGGCCAGCAAGCTCACCGCTCTGGATATTAACATCAGTCAGCGTCTGTTTCCACAGTACCTTAAACATGCCATTGTTGTTAGAATCCTCTAAAGCTACCAGGGGCCTGAACACTTCACCCTGCACCAGATTCTCCCCAGCAATATACACAATAAGCTCATCCTTATCCGTTCGGCTGACATTAATATTAACAAGCTGCGATAGTTTCTCAATCAACGCATCGCGCTTGTCTTTAAGGTCATTGGGATTGTCACCCAAAGCTTCAGCTTTTAATATTCGTTCATTCAAATCACGGATTGTCTGCCCATATTCATTTATCTGCGCTACGGTATGCCCTATCTGCATGTTTGCCTGTTTCTGAAGTTCATATAGTTTACCATATACATATTTCACTTCGTTTGCCAGGGCTATCGCTTTTTCCTTAACCACCTCGCGTGTTGAACGCTCTTCCGGATATTTTGACAATTCCTGAAATCCTTCCCACAGGGCATCTAAGCGGCTGCGTATTGACTGGTCTGATGGCTCATTGTACACCATTTCAATCTGGTAGATAAAATCATTGCGCGCTTTCCAGTACCCAAAGGCCTGCTTTTCAACCATGATGCGGTCATCAATGAATTCATCACGAATACGCTGTATCATTGCCACTTCGCTGCCCTGGCCAATATTGCCCGGCTGATTAGCCCTGTTTAAAGCAGGAACATACAGTGGATCAGAAGCAGTTATCACCACACGTTGCCGCGAATATTCTTCATTGGCAGCATTTGAAATATTGTGTCCTGTCACATGCAGCGCCTGCTGGTGGGCAAGTAACCCTTTTTTGCCAATTTCTATTCCCATGAATGTTGAATTCATACCAATACCTCATACTGTTTTATTCATTAATACAGATCCGCTGGCACTGCGTTTTGCCAACCCTTCCGGCCCGTAGCCTGTTTCTACCGTTACTGCCTTTCGCAATGATGATAGAACAACATTAAAAAACTCTATATTATCCTGTATAAGTTTTTTATTGGCTTCATGAAGGCGTGCAAATTTCTCTATCTTCACTTTAAGCAAAGAAGCATCGGTAATGATACTGTCATCACCCGCTTTCATTGATGCAATAAAATCTTTAAGTGTAATATCACCTGAACCTAAAGTATTTTTGGCATGGCTTTTTACCAGCTTCTGTCGGGTATGTTCTAATTTTTCAAGCTCATGCAACAAGGTCTCCTGTTCTTTTGATAGTGAAAAAAGCAAATCACCATTAAAGGCTACTATCGCTTCCCTTTTTTGCTCTTCAAAGTGCAATAGAGTATTGTATATATCTATCTCCCGTACAATGATAGAATGTAGGTTTTGCAGGGTATTCATCTGTTCCCTCCTTGGATATAAGGATACTACTGTTTACTATCGGAATTTTTTGTTAGTTCATGAAGATTTTTATTTGGCAGGTTATTCGGCTTTCAATCCAACTGATTCCAGATACTCATGGTAATGGACTTCGCTTAAGGCATCAAGATCTTTTATCTGGCAGCCTACTTTTATTATTTTATTTTCCATTAATGCAATATTGCGAACAACACACAGTACATTTGCTTTTGTGCTACCAGGCAACAACATATCCCCAATAACATAACTTCCTTCTTTAAAATACCGTATATATTTTCTTTCCTTAAACACAATGCCAATACCGCTAAATGACGCATCGGCAATAAGAAGCTTATCCGTTTCCGGTAAAAATAATTTATTTTTTTTAAATAGCTCATCGGCAACAACACCCAGGCGCTTAATTACCGAAAATATCCCATCCGTTAACGGCTTATCGCTATTTACCTGTATATAGCCATACGGTATTTTTCCGTGATATAGCACCGGTACCGCAATCTCGGCAATAAGGTTTTTCCTGTTTTGTAGTAAATAATCCCTTGCATAAATTTCATTTATGTAGGTGTTAAAATGCTTTTCATGTTTAGCATCAGGCTGTGCATTCATGTTTGGAATAAACAAAGGTACCGGATTTGCATAAAAGTACTTCATCCGGGGATCTGACATCCCTTCGTTCATAAAATATATTTTTATATATGGGAAACGTTTCTCTAAATCAAAGTGTAATATTTCTTTTATATTTTCTACTTTTTTGAGCGATAGCGCCAGCGAATTTTGCAATATATAGTCAGAAATAAGGTTAGTAATAAACAACACTGATTTTCCTGTACCTAACTCCATTCTTTCTTCTTTCCGGGGGCTTGAAATTATCTGAAACTGCACAGGATAAAAGACATACATGTCGTCAGCATCTTTTTCTTTTAACTTAAATACACCATTGACAATATAGCTATCTTTACGGGTTAAGATAACACATGAATCAGGCATATTTTTAACATAGGGGATTTTAAACGCAACAGTGCCATCAGCAAAACCCATATAGACTATCTTTAAATCACCACTGGCAGTTCTTAAAAAAACATCATTATTGGCAAAAAAAAGCGAAAATATCTTTGGAAACTGGCCTTTATCCGTTATGGTTCGTATCTGTTCTGGCATAGCTACCCTTACATTTTCAATACTTCACCAATTTTAGTACAATTGGACTGCTTTTCAATAATTTTTTTATCGTATGCAAATATAACACGCATTGATAAAGGTTTATTCATATCAACAAAAATATTTCATTACGAACATTTTTTATACTTACATACAGCAAAACGTGTATCACCATAATTGTACATATAATCTACAATTTTAATGTACAGAAGTCAAATACGTAATGTACTTGAAAAGAATTTAATGATATGATTATGTACAATAGCATGAAGGGTTATATTAAAGCAGCATATATATTTTCACTACTTCCACAATCTGTAAAAAGCCTGTGCCTGACAACCTTAGATGCCAAGCAACAGACAAATTTAAACAAGGGCTTGCATGAAATTGCATCACTTTCAATACAACAGGAAATTGCCATACTAAAAGAGGCTATTGGCATAATCAACACCATACAAATTCATAAACGGCACATACTGGATATAAGTATTATAACCTCATGCATCATCTTTGGCATCATAGTTTTTGTTTCCATAATCACTTCAACTGGATGGCATGCAATTCAGACTATATACTATATACTCCAGTATGGAGGACTTCATGCAGTGCTTTTGCCATGTATTGTGATGTATGCTGTCAAACTATTGGCAAAGCCTTTATCACAGCTTGTAAAACCTGTACATGCAATACTTGACACAATAATGGCTATTGTTGCAGCAACTGCTATTGTTATTGTCTTTTCTTTTATATTTCCTCATGATTCATTACCAGTAACTTCACAATCAATCATTGCACTGTTGTTTGCTATTAGTGCAGTCCCGCTTTCTGAGGAACTTTTTTTCAGGGGAATAATCTTTTTGCATGGTGGAAGTCAATACGGCTATACTGCTTCATGGTTTTTTGCTTCATTTATATTTGCAACGATTCATCTGCCCCACACACCGTTGGAATTTGCTGCATATTTTATTGTAAGTACTATATTGTGTGGTACAGCTTACCGGTTCTCACTATTTTCAAGTATGCTAGCCCATGCGCTATCAAATGGCATATTATTTTTATTATAACAGTTCAACAAGCTGGCACGATGCTAACGTAATGTAAAAAAACAAACACTACGCCGCAGGAAGATACAGGTTCACTGTAGTGCCTTTACCCAACGCAGAATCAACATGGATAAATCCCCCCGCATTGGTAATGGTGGAATACACAATGGAAAGACCTAATCCTGTTCCTATCGATTTATCCTTGGTGGAAAAGAACGGCTCAAAGATTCGCTGCCTGGTTTCTTCATCCATGCCAACACCATCATCGCGTATGGATATAACTGCATACATTGTATTCCTGTTAGCTTCAGGATGGACTGCACATACCTGTTCAGCACATCTAGCCTTTGTACACTTCACTGTAATTGATCCGCCTTCACGGCCATCGTTGCGCATTAAGGTAACTGCATGTGAGGCATTAATGCAGCAATTAATCAGTGCCTGTGTCAGCAAAACTTTGTCAATATTGACATATACTGGTTCTTTATCAATTTCATAAAATACATGCACAATTTTTGGAAAACTGCTCTGGCATATTGTTTTCACATCATTAATAACTTCCTGAATTAAGACTTTTTCTACATTCCCTTTTGTTTTACGTGACACAGATAAAAGTTTCTTAACCAAATCTGCTGCCTGTGAAGCTGATAAAAGCGCTGAATTAATTGTGTGTTGTAATTCCGAAGTATAATCAAAATCCTTTTTTTCCAGATAGATACCGGCAAGGTTAAGGTTGCCTATAATGCTGGTAAGCATATTGTTAAAATCATGGGCAATGCCATTAGTTAACGTTCCTATTGCTTCCATTTTTTGTAACTGGTAAATGTGCTGCTGTAATTGTTCATGGTCACGTTCATAAGTTACAATATCTGTGATATCCTTCACACTTGATAGTATTACATTACCTTCACCCAGAGTAATCAATACCAGTGCAACCTCTGTCCAGAAATCATGCCCGTCTTTTCGCCTGTGCACCCATCTAAACGGTGCTGTCTTTTTTTTCATTGCTTCTTTAATTTTTGTCATTGATAGCATTCGTGAATCCGACCCATCAGGCTGCTTTGGCGGCGACAAGCTTGCTGGATGAAGCCCAATCAATTCATCTTTTCTATAGCCAAACATTATTTCAATAGAGGTATTGCAGTCAATAATGCCATGCTCATCAATAATCATCAAGCCATCGGAAAATTCCTCAAATACTGCCTTGAAACGCTCCTCACTTGCTTCCAAGGCTTTTTGTAACTGCCTTTCACGGGTGATATCGTGCACTACTGCCATAATCTGATTTATGCCGGATATACTAACCACACTGAGATGAATTTTGAGCCACATCAATTGGCCGCTCTTTTTGTACGCACACCACTCAAATGTATGAGCACCATGTAGTGCGGCTGTTTCAATATGCTTCAATGCGTTTGAAAGTGTAGATTCACTATTTTGTGGATATGCAACAGTTGGATTTTCATTCATTAATTCATCACGTGAATACCCAAACAATTCCGTTGCTGCCACATTAACATCAAGAACCGCACCGGTATGGATATCATGAATGAATACGGCATAGGGTATTGTTTCAAATATGTCGTGGTAATGAGTAAGAGCATACGGATATTCACGCACACGTGCCAGGTTTTCTTTCTGGTCAGCATAGTCTGTTCCAAGCAAAATTGATTCAACATCCTTGAGCAATTCCTGTGCCTTCAACATGGTGCAATGGGAATTTTCTTTACGGTATATTACCGGCAATACCGGAACATTACTCCATCGTACAATATCTAAATAGAGCAAGAAGTCATCCTCACTGTGCATCCCCACATCAAACAACACAATATCAGGAGTACTGCTGGCAATGGACTCTTTACTGCATTCATCACGATTCATCAGGGATAAATGAAAACCCTTGTTGGTAAAAACTTCAAAAAGCTGGTCATGCAGCGACCTGTTGAGTAATAATACAATTAAATTTGACATTCGCACCCCTAAACTAAACATTGTAACCTCAATTTATAGGCACCTGCCCAGTATGCCTGCTGCATGAAATAAACGCAACAACAAATCATTCTAAAGGCACGTTACCTTTGATATGGTGATTTTTTTTTTAAGATTTCATGAAGTGCAATAATGTGGGATTATGAAGAGTGTATACTATTTACAAATAATACACGTGGCCAACTATTTCTTCAGTTACTATCGCTATGTATCACCACATTGAATATACCACAATAACACATATTAAACAAGTTTAAAATACCTTAAACTTTGCCTTTACATCCAAACTCACTAAAAGCTGCGTATAAGTATACGGTATCTGTGTATCAAGCGGATTATAGTAAAACCACCTGTGGCGGATTGTTACCGAAAGCCATGTATTAATTTTAATGCTTAGAGCATTCCGTATCTCAGTCCTTATTTGATAGGTACTATCGCCCCCCTCAGGAACCGAAATAAAATTGTCCAGATTAAAGGTATATGTAAAATAATCCATAAATGGTATCTGGATTTGTAAAATTGATTCGGCACCGTATAGCATATCCTTCTCAGGGTCCTGCGTCTGTTTTTCAAAACCAACACCTAGCCTACCACTAAGATAACTATACAAAAAAGAAGCACCAACCGTTTCACGGAATAAAATTGGGCGCAGCCCATCATCTTTTTCTACAACCACTGTATCAACCTGCGACTTATGATATGGATTGATATATGGGTTAAACATATACGTATAAAAAAGGGTCCCCCGTAAAAGATTCTGTAAATACAACTCATCCTGTCGCATATAATAAATATAAGGGGTTACTGTTAAACGGTGAAACTGATTATACAACGTTATGTCCGCACTATCCTCAATACCCCATTTTTTATATGTTTTAGAAGGCATGCCGGGTGGTGTTGATTTAGCATCGTCGGTTGTAATTACAGAATTATCATATATATTGGCCAGGTTAATGTCAACCGTTAACCTGAATCGATTATCTAAATATGCAAAATCATTATTTGCAATACATTTACCAGCTTTTAAATCATTGGTCATTAATGTAGAAAGTGCAGTCCATGTATTGGTGTAGGGCACTTCTTCCTTTAATGTGGCAGTGATTATATCGTATGCCGACTGTGTTGATGAATCTTTATACATCCTATCGTGGTGAACAGAAACACCCTGAATCTTTCCTGCAACAAGCCCGGAAAAAACAATT
>Ga0101944_10001178_pt1 | contig 58971 bp, 69 predicted proteins | sample DewCreD2012metaG_FD_75245 | JGI IMG/M metagenome (GOLD analysis project Ga0101944, IMG submission 75245) | Hot spring sediment bacterial and archeal communities from British Columbia, Canada, to study Microbial Dark Matter (Phase II) - Dewar... ...
AACGCCTGGCATATTCGGCTCCGGACATCGTGTAACCCCCGACCTGCTCGGCCGTAGTGCGGAATATGGCATAAAATGCATCGTTAAACGTAAAAACATCGTTTATAACATCGTACACCCAGGGGCCAAGGTGCGCGATCATGACCGCGTTAGAAAGCTGGGCTTCGCTGTTACGGAGCGCCTCCTCTATCTGTTTACGGGTGGAGATGTCGCGCAAGACCGCCTGCAATACCGGCTCTCCGCTGTAGGTAACCGTGCTTAAAACAACTTCTGCGGTAAAGGTGCTCTTGTCTTGACGTTCATATACCCACTCAAAAGAAGCAACCCCTTTCTGATAGACCTGCTCAATGTATTTTCTTCTGAGCGCCTGCGAAGGCACATTTCCTGGTTGCGTATCCGGAGAGAAATCAATGCCTATGTGTTTATCCATAAGCTCTTCTTTTCTTGACAGGCCGAACATTTTTAAGGCTGCTGCGTTACAGTCAAAAATGCCTTGTTGCGGATGGATAAGCAAGACTCCGTCCGGCGAATGCTCGAATAGGCTGCGGAACTTTTCTTCTGAAGCCTTCAAAGCCTTTTCCGCATCCTTGCCCTCGGTGACATCGCGGAACACGCCCATAAGATGCGCCTTGCCTTCTATCTCAAGGATTGTCGAATTGATGGAAACATACAGCCTTCTTCCGTCTTTGGTCAACACCTGCGAATCTATAGTTTTCAACTCCCCTGACGCCTGCCTCTTAAAACCTTCCATGGTTTCTACAACCACATCTTCGGGGTGCAGCTGGTCTGCAAACATAGAAAGGATTTCTTGCTTAGTCCGTCCGGTCAAGGTTTGCGCTCTTTTATTGCAATCAACAAACTTGCGGGTTTGAAGGTCTGCGATAAAAATGGCGTCATTATTTTCCTCAAATAGCTGTCTGTACCTCTTGTCGCTCAGCCGCAAGCGCGCCCTTGAACGCAAGACAATAAAGGAAAAAATCCCCAGTAATAAAATTATAGACACCAATCCCAGAGGAAACGCGGCTTGCCGGATAATAAGCTGTCTCCATCTCTTCCCATCCACATCCATGCCTAAAACAGCCAAGAGCTCTCCGGTCTCGGGATCGACCAGCGGCACAAAGGCGCTCACCCAGGTACCCCAGCGGTCGGTATAGGGGCCCTCAACAGTCTCCTGCTGGTTTTGAAAAACATGATGCAGGGCAGGAGAGGCTTCAGTGTATATCTGGCCTGGAGGGGATTCGTTCTCTGAACCTGCGGGCTCTGAATCAACGAAGAAAAAAATCGAGCCATCGGGATTGCGCCCTATAAGATATATGAACCGAAACCTTTTATTGGCAGCGCGCATCCGGGAAAACTGCTCTTTAAGCCTCAGATAATCAGGAGAATGAAGGTCTTCTTCTGTGCCGGTTAAAGCGGATATGCGGGAGAGGTTAACCGATCCTGCTACTATGCGCGTTTCACTCAGCAGGACATTCCTTAATTCGAGGTCTGCCGATCTCAGAAGCCAGAACAAAAAAAGGACCGCTGCGATCAAAGTAATCATCGTCGCAGCGGTAAATAAGAAATATTTCCTGCCCAGTTTACTTGCTTCCCTGGTTTCCGGCATAGGCACCGTTATATGCAAACAACCAGCTCTCTGTTAAAAGCGCAAACAATGTTCTTCAGAGAACGATTATAACAGGATGTTATACTGGCTATCAAGAATATTCTGCTTGTTATGCGGAGGGAGCCTGATGATATCAATACCGCCTTACTGCGATACCGATGAGATTTATCGAAAGGATATAATTCAGATAATGCAACTGGTTACAGCTCGGAAAAATACAGTGCCGAGGGAGGGAATCGAACCCCCCACGCCGGCCTTTTCAGGGCCGCGCTCTACCACTGAGCTACCTCGGCGAAGCTTACGTTTAATTTATGTCAGCCGGATTGCCAAAAACGGCCCCAGCGCTATATACAGGACAAGCACCCCGAATACCGCAAGTTCCGGGGAGAAAAATGCCAACACAAGGGCTGCCAGCATTACCAGCCAAAAGCCCTTTTTCATCACGCGTTTCAAACCATCAAGATTAAGATAGCGTACGCGCGAGACCATCAGCGCCGCAAGCGCAAGCACCAAAAAGAGGAATACGCCTCCTGAAGAGAAAAGGGCGAATTGTGCGTGCACAAGAACAAAACCCGCTACCAACCCGCCGCTTGCCGTCGTAGGTAAACCGTGGAAATACCATGCCTGCTTCTCCTTAGGCATGAGGTTGTAACGGGCGAGCCTTATTATACTACAGCTTAAATAAAGAAACAACGCTATTATTGCCCAGAAAGAAAAGCGCGGATACAGGAAGGCGTAACCGAGAACGGACGGCGCTACGCCAAAGGCAACCCCGTCCACCAGAGAATCAAGCTCGCTGCCAAACGGGCCCAGAAAAAGGTTCTTGCGCGCGACCTGGCCGTCGATACCGTCGAGGACCATCGAAATAATCAGCGCCCAGGCAGCAGGGATAAAACGCTCACCGAATGAAAAGATGATAGACATAAAGGCCGAGAAAAGGCTGGCGAGCGTAAAGAGATTGGCAAGTATGCTCATCTGGCTTCTTCCATGATCCTGACAAACAGGTCCTGCGCAAGGGTAAGGTTCGGAAAATGGTATTTACGCGCAGACACCCTCAGGCGTGTGGCAGTACGGGTGAGGCGGATAACCTTAATATAGACCTTGCTCGATTCCGCCTCAAGCTCAATATACCCTTTGTAGTTATCCTCCACGGTTATCGTTCCCCGCATCCTGCCGACCCTCAAGGCAGAATACCAGAGCTTGTCGTAATCCTTATCCGTATCCCCCTGGATGGTATCTTTGCTAACGGCATATCCTCCGACTGCGCCGACTGCACCGGCAACGATAAGCGGCGCGCACCCCAGGGAATGTAATGCCAGGAAGACCGCCAACAGCAAAACGCATATTTTCTTCATTTTAATTCCTTTTTTGAGAAAACCCTGAAGAAACAAAAGGCCGCGAGAGACAAGATCAACATCCAGCTCAACACAAGGAACACCCACCCGCCTGCCTTCATCTGAGCTTCTCCTCCTGCGCCCTCTTTTTCCTCCAGGCTGTCTTAACCAGAATTGCCAGTACCGCAAATATCGCAATCAACCCTATGCGGGTAAAAAGGATGTAGGGGCGGTCTGCCTCTGCGGCGTTCTTCATCAGGATGATCGGCAGCCACTCCTGCAGGAACCAGGTACCCAGGATCACGAATAAAAAAAGCGGAGTGACGTAGCGGATGATGAATTTATAAATCCTGGGCACGCGCATATCCGCGCCCTTATGTATCTCATCCCACGCCTTTTCTATCCCGAAGACCCACGCAAAGAGCACAGTCTCCACAGTCGCAAAGACCACCAGGAAAAAAGTCCCTCCCCAGAAATCAAGTTCATCCACCACCCCGTTCTTCAGGAAAAATATCGCCGGCTGGCAAAGGATAAAAGAAATAACGGCAAATATCCCCACTGCTTTCTTCCGGGTTATGCCGAACTCATCCTCCAGAAAGGCCACCGCAGGCTGCGCAAGGGAAACGGATGAGGTGATACCAGCCAAAAAGAGCAGAAAGAACCAGATAAACCCCATCAGTTGCGGCAGGGGAAGCTTATTTAACACCAGGGGCATGGTGACAAAGCCGAGGTTGAACACCCCGGAATCAGCTATCGCCTGGATATTGCCGGGCCCAAAGAAAACAAAAGCAGCGGGTATAATAATGCTGCCTCCGAGGATCACTTCGGCTATCTCATTAGTGCTTGCCGCGGTTAACCCAGAGAGGACCACATCATCCCCTTTGGAAAGATAGCTGGCATAGGTCAGTATCACGCCGATACCGACGCTGAGCGTAAAAAATACCTGCCCTGCGGCGGCAAGCCACACCTTTGCCGACTTAAGCGCAGAAAAATCGGGGTTCCAGAGAAAGCCAAAACCGTTGGCTATGTTCCAGTCCGGCCTTGAAGCATCGGGAGTCCCCAGCGTAAGCACCCTTATCAAAAGTATGACCGCAAAAGAAAAAAGAAGCGGCATAGCCCATTTACAGAGCCTCTCGATCCCCCCTTTTATCCCGTAATAGATGACGCAGGTGTTCAGGATGAAGGTGGACAGGAAAAACAGGTAAGCCGGCATAATCCCTGAAAAATACCGGTTTCTTTCAAGCCCCTGAAAACCTTTTAGAAAAGCCTGCATGGCGCCCTGCTCGGTTATAAAGGCGCTTTTTCCCGAAAGGGAAAAAAGGCTATAGGCAAGGGTCCAGGATTCGATGTATGTATAATAAATAAAAATGACCAGCGGACCGAATATACCGATAATCCCGAAATATTTAATGAAGCGGTTTTTCCTGAGCAAGTTGTGGAATATGCCCGGGGCTGTCCCGTGCTCAAATCCTCCGCCGTAACGCCCCAGGGTCCATTCTATCCACATAAGCGGGATTCCCAGGAGGAAGAGGGATACAAAATACGGGATCATAAAGGCCCCTCCTCCGTTTGAAGCTGCCTTGGCAGGGAAACGCAGGAAATTACCCAGGCCTATGGCAGAGCCTGCGACTGCCATGATCACGCCCAGCCGGGAACCCCAGCTATCCCTGCTTTTTGCCTTGAGCATAAAACCACTCCTCTAACTCGCCCAGAGTCCGGCAAACCTCCGGGCTGATGACGTCGGAAAAATGCACTTTTTTTGGCTGGATAATGAGAACAATTATATCGGCCTTAAGGCCGTTTTTCAAGTAATTAATCACCACGGCCAGGGAGGTATTGTGGGTAAAAAAGAGGTTTGAGGTCTGGAAACCCTCGCTCTCCACGACGCGGAACTCTCCGGGAGAGCCGGCGAAATCAGCGCTGTCGATAATGACGATGTTATCGGGTTTCTCGCGTATGATCTTGCCGAGGTAATTCTCCGGGCTTGCCCCGGCATCGTAAACCGTATAAGGCACCTTGCCACTGAGGCGTTGAGCCAGCAGGGACCCGGCGGCATCATCGCTGCGCAAGGCATTACCGATCCCCAGGATTACAACTTTCCCTTTCAAATGGGCTGCCAGGTGATCAAGCATTATGATTACATCGAAGCGAGGGCCTCCTGGATCAAGGGGAGTATCCCCTCAATCTCTTCCTTGCTGAGCCGCCCCAGCTTTGCAAAGGTAAGTTCGCCGTCGCGATTTCTGACCTCGCGGCTGATCTGCAGTTTTTTGGGGCCGTTGTTATAGGAATAAACGCTGACCACTATCTTGCCGTTATCCGAATCCCACGTCTTCGAAAACAACTGGTTATCCAGGCTGCTGTCGTACGGCATAATACCTCCTTTTAATCCTGCGTTTCTTTGAGGCCCTGGGCAAGGATGCCCCTTACGTTCTCCGGGATCGAACGAGGCTTAAAATCTGCGCCCACGCATACCCAGGTCGTGCGCGATTCCACAAGCAGCGCATCTTCCCGGAGTATTTGCTGCACAAAACCGATTGAAGACCTCCCTACTCTCTCGACGCAAGTAGCCACCCTCACCGTATCCTGATAGCGCGCAGGCCCTTTATAATTAATCTGGATATTGGCCACCACAAAATAGATGCCTTCGCCGGCGAGGTCCTTGACCGATATCCCCCGGTCAAGGCAATACTCGGTCCTGCCTTCTTCCATATGCTTCAGGTAATTGGCGTAATAGACGACGCCTCCGCAATCGGTGTCGTGATAATAGATCTTTTTTTCAAGATAGTGCCACGCTTGCGTCATATCACATCCCTTTCAGGTGCAATCCCGTCTCGATCAATGTCGTGACTAAAAACGACTTCAGGAAGAATATCGCCAGAAATACTATGATCGGCGAAAAATCAAGGCCAAGGCGCATGCCGGCAGGCAGCATCCTACGCACCGGCTCAAGCACGGGTTCAGTGACCCGGTAAAGGAATTGTACGATCGGGTTAAAGGGATCCGGGCTCACCCAGCTAATAAGGGCCCGCACCAGGATCAGCCAGTAATAAATGGTCAACACAATGTCAACTATCTTTGCCGCTGCAATCAGGAAATTCCCGAATACATACATTGCTATTGCCCCGCCTCTTTTCTGGCCTTGCCCAGCTCCTCAAGAGGCTTTTCCATTGCCTCAAAAAGGGTCTTTGCCAGAAGCTCTTTTGCATGAGTGCTGGGAGAAGATACCTCTATCAATACCGATTTCTCGCCGAGATTCTTAAAGAATATCCCTACCGGCGTGGTATCGGTATCGGAGAGATACACTGCCAGCATGCCTGGCTTGCGCGCATACACGTAGGAATTGACGCGCTTGAGGATCTTCTCCGTTTTATTATAGCAGGCTGCGTAATCCATGGCAAATGCCTTTGTGACTGCGCTTGAACGCCCCTCCTCAAGGACCTTTGTTGAAACCCCGGCAAAGCCGCGCACTCCTTCGGAGATCCCGACACAGCCATAAAACCCCGCTATGCAGAAAACCGCCGTGATGCAGGCTGACAATAATCTTTTCTTCATGAGAGTGCCTCCCTGGTCATTCGACAATGATGCGCTTGATCTTCTCCAGATTTCTGCGCGCCTCCTCCTCGCCCCTGCGCGCAAACTCTTCGGCCTTATGCAGCTCAAGCCAGTGCAGACCCCGGGTATCGGGGTGTATCACAAGATCGGCAAGCTGCGCTTCCTTCTCTGCCACTTCCGACTGCAGCATTTCGATACTGCTGAAGATGATATCAAGGATATTGGTCTTAAACCTCGCCTTCAGGTACGCGAGGAGTGGAAACCAGCGGATCCCTTTGTGTTGCCGGGCGTTAAATTCATCCTTTATTTTCTCATATTCTTTGATAATGTCCTGCCGCGAGGGGGTGACGTTGACGGCAATGATTTTTTTGACCCCCATCTTAAAAAGGGCTTCGGTCGGCAAAGGATTAACTACCCCCCCGTCGAAAAGCATATCCTCCTTGAACTTCACCGGCATGAATACCCCCGGCATGGCGCAACTGGCCATAATTGCATCAACCAGGAGCCCCTTATCGATTATGCGGGACTCCTTGCGCTTGACGTCGCAGGCCACAATGCGCAACGGGCACCTGACATCATGGAACGTCCTGTCACCGAAATGTTTCTTGAGGAAATTATAGAGCTTATTGCCCTTCAGGAACCCCATGAACGGCACGGTAAGGTCCACAAAGCCCCAGATATACTTAAGACGCCTGAATTCCGAAGTCAGCTGGAGGATCTCCGCGCTTGACCTGCCTGTTGCCCAGAGGCTGGCAATCACCGCGCCGATGCTTGACCCGGAAATGGCATCCACGGGTATACCCTCCTCTTCGATAACCTTCAATACCCCGATGTGGCAGAACCCATAGGCGAAACCTACGCCGAGCGCCAAACCTACCAGGCAATCGCCGGTTTCACGCGCCATGCGGCGGACGGCCTTTGCGTATTCTCCCTGCGGATTACTGAGTACCGGCCGCTCATCGCCGGCAAACTCGATCCTCGGCAGCGTCGCATAAATGGGCTGGCCGATACGTTCCACCTGTTCTGCGTGAGACAGGGCGGAAAGCTTGTATTCATTAATGATGACCTTGATCTTCGACTCGGGAAACCCAAAATCCTGCTTGAGCCGGCCAATCAGATTACGGGTCAGTTTCAAATCGACCTCTTCCGGGCTGGAAAGGATATTTATAATATCCGACTGGTTCAGGACCTCAAAGACAAAGTGATCCATACCGGCGGGAAGGTCGAGGATAAGATAATGGTAATCATTGACCAGCATGCTTATTGCCTCAAGCAGGCTACGCACACAAAGGGGATTGTCTTCGTCATAAGAGAAACAAACCAGATCCACGCCGAAACGGCTCTTCTGCAAGGCCTCCTTCATGGCCTTGAGGCCTGCGCCAGGCAGGCAGAGGTCGCATACGGGGTAACCATCCCCTATTTCAAGCTTAATGGGGAGACTATACCCTTTGTCACGGGGCACAATGTCAAGGATGATAACGTTCTTTGCGGTCTCCTGCTTCAGGCTTAAAGCGAGATTGAGCGCATAAATGGTCTTGCCTGCCTGTGAATAGGAGCTGAACACCGAGATGACCGTGCTCTCAAAGACCGTTTTCTGGTGCACGTCCTTGTTCTTGAGCCTGCGGGAGAGGCTCTGGCTTAAGTCAATGGCAAGCGCTGGTATCTTTTTTAAGATAAGGTCGAAATTCTCCTTGGTGATGACAATAAGAAGGCAGTCGTTGAGCGCTTCGGCGCTGACCGAATGCGCCTCGCCGGTCAGAAGCGAGATAATGCCGAAATATTTCCCCCGGTGCAGGTATTCCAGGACCGTGCGCCGCTCATGGCCCCCTCCGGTGTAAATGATAACCCTTCCTGAGATCACGCAATAAAAGGCATCTGGAGGAGAGCCCTCGGCGTAGATCAATGAGCCCTTGCGGTACTCACGGACATCCGAACGCTCCCTGACCAGCTCCAGTTGCCTCGTTGAAAGCCGTGAAAAAAGCGGAATCTCTTTAAGTATCGTATTTCTATCCAGCGGCAGCATCATCAAGCCTTCCGGTCGCATAAACTTCCGAGAGGAGTCTGGCGCTTTCCCGTACGGTCCTCTTTTGCGTGGCGTAATCCACTGCGATAAGCCCAAACCGGGGGGCAAAACCCTTATCCCATTCGTAGTTGTCAAGCAAGGACCAATGCAGATAACCCAGGACGCCTGCCCCCTTCTGCATGGCCTGATAAAGGCTCAGCAGGTGGCTGCGTATAAAATCCCAGCGCAAACGGTCATCGGCGGTGCAGATGCCGTTCTCAAGGATAAAAAAAGGCAGGTTATACCTGCGTTTGAGGATGCATAAAAGGTCAAACAGGCCTTCGGGATATATGTCCCAGCCCATATCGTTTTTCGCGCGCGGGTGATGATTATGGATGCAATCATCCATCAGCAGGCTCGTAAGGCGCCAGCTGCGCGGCTCGGCAAGGTTGCGCGTATAATAATTGACTCCCAGGTAATCAAGGGAACGATAGCGGATGAGACGGTCTATAAAGGCAAAATTGAAGCTGCGCTGCCTTAGGTAAGCAGCAAGCCTGTTTTTGAGCGTAGGGCTGCACGGCTCAAAGGCCTGCATGTTCTGAGCGATGCTTACCCGCGGAGGAGGAAGGTTCCTGTTGCGGTAGATGCCGTGGATAATCCGGTACGCTTCGCGGTGGGCAAACGCAAGGTTGTCCTCGGCGCGCCTGGCTTCCGCAAAGGACTTACGATGGGGAGGCCAGGCCCCTTTGATATAACCGTAATACACATACACCAGGGGCTCATTAATAGTGACCCAGTAACGCACCTCTGCGCAGAGCGCCTCAGCCGTATTCCTGACATAGCGCAGGTAAGAATCGACGGCTGACCTCATTTGCCACCCGCCTGCTGCTGCCAGCCACCGGGGATTGGTAAAATGGTGCAGGGTTACGACAGGTTCAATCCGGCGCCGGCGAAGGGCTGCTGTTACCTCACAATAGTGGCGAAGCTCCGCATTAACGCAATCGCCTGGCCTGGGTTCGATCCGGCTCCATTCGATTGAAAACCGGTGGGCATTATGGCAGAGGGAAGCGGCAAGGTCAAAATCCTGCGGGTAAAGCTCGTAATGGCGGCATGCTTCACCTGAAGGCTCCTTAACGCCGCCCTTTTGTTCCCAGTCCCACCAGTCGTTATGGATATTGCCCCCTTCGACCTGGTGGGCGGAAGTAGCTGCCCCCCAAAGAAAATCCTTGGGAAAAATCACCATGCTTTACCGGGCGGGTTTTATGCCCGGTTTTTTTCCGGATGATAAAGCAGGCTGCGCATCCTGGGCCGCCTGCTGCAGGTATTTGCTTAAAACCGCCCAGGTCTTGGGCCCGACTTTGCCGTCTGCGGCAAGGTTGTTGGCCTTCTGAAAATCCTCGATGGCTTTTTTGCTCATCGGACCGATTTTGCCGTCGATAGCGCCGGTGTAATATCCGGCGTTCTTAAGCGCGGTCTGGATCTCCTGATTGGTAGGCTTGTACGGCCCAGCCGGAGGCAGGGGCTCCAACCCTGGCGCCGGGGAAGTTACCGCCGGCGCCTGGATCGGCGCCGGCTGCTCCTCAACCCCCATGGTGCTAAGGGTCTCCATGGTCATCTCCTCGGAATACTCATCCACGGGTTCTTCTTTCTTGGCACAGCCTAAGAATGAAAACATGACGCACACGCTGACAAGACACGCAATATACGCGCTCATCTATTTCTCCTTTCCTGTTGTTGGTTATCTATACTCATGCTCCCGCTCGATCTTTTCGTGATCCATGATGATCTTCAGGATCTCTTTTTTACCCGGCGCCTTCGTAAGCAGCAGAAGGGAAAATTTATCTTTAATCAGGTAGGAAAGGCGCGCCAGCACCTTCAAATGCTCTCCGATCATGGTCTCGGGAGAAGCAAGCATAAAAAACAAATGCACCTTTTCTCCGTCAAGCGCGCCGAAGTCAACGCCCTCCTGAGACCGGGCAAAAGCAACGACCATGCCTTTGACGGCTTTGGATTTAGCATGGGGTATGGCAACGCCGTTGCCGATACCCGTTGAACCGAGCTTCTCCCGTTCGAGTATCGCGCGCAGGAACGCTTTTTTATCCTTGATCTTGCCTGAACGGGCAATCAGGTCAACCAGCGCAGACAGGACCCTGGCTTTATTTTTTTCAGACAGGGCCAGCTGAATGGTTTTATCTTTTAAAAGTGAAGATAATTTTATGTCTTTTCCCGCACTCGCCGGCATTATATACCCGCCTCTCCGCCTGCCTAAACCCTTTGCTATCTATTGTAACTCTTTTAAGCCAGGATACAACAAATTTATGATTGTAAAGACCGTCATACAGAAAATCCCCGAAAGCGTCACGGTCAACTGAGCCCCCCACAGATGCGAAAGGCTGCCTGCAAGAAGGTTGCCCAAAGGGACAAAGCCTGCCGAAGCAGACATAAAAACGCTCATCAGCCTTCCCCGGAACTCATCCGGCACAAGCTCCTGCAGCGAAGTATTGATGAGGCTTATGGCCGTAATTGATGACCAGCCAAGGCATACGGCAGCAGCAAGCGATAGGATGAAACTCCGGGATAAACCGAATACCGCAAGCGAAACGGAGAACACAAACGACGAAGAAACCAGAAGCTTGCCCTTTTTACCCACCCGCCTTTTGCCTGCAACCATCAGGGATGCCGCCACCGCGCCCATCCCCGCCGAGGCCATGAGCGCCCCCAGGCCTCTTACTCCGACATTAAGGATCTCGTCGGCAAAAATAGGCATCAGCACCGTATATGAGACGCTAAAGAGACTGGCAACCGCGGTGATAAAAAGCAAGGCAAGCACCCTGCGGTGAGAGCGCACAAAAACGATCCCCTCGTGCAGGTCATACCATATGATGCCCTTCTGGCCGTTACGAAGGGGACCGTTGATGCGGATCAATAACAGGGCAAAGATCACCGCCAGGAAACTGGCGGCATTGAGGTAAAAACAACCGCTCATGCCGATCACCGCGATCAGGATGCCGGCAACGACCGGCCCGATAATGCGGCTGAAATTAAATGCGGCGTAATTAAGGGCAATGGCATTCAAGAGCCGCTCCCTACCCACCAGGTCATACACCACTGCCTGGCGCGCAGGGGCATCGAAGGCCATGACCGTGCCGTTCATGAGCACGATGAGCATAATCTGCCACATCTCTATCTTTCCCATACCGGTCAAGACCGCCAGGACAAACGCCAGCGCCATAAATGCGCTCTGCGTACACAGGAGAATGCGTTTTTTCTCCAGCCTGTCTGCGGCCACCCCTCCGAACAAAGAGAGCACGAATATGGGGATAGAGTTAAGGAACGCCACTACCCCCAGGAGGAATGCCGAGCGGGTGAGCTCAAAAACAAGCCAGCTGAGGGCCGTTGCCTGTATCCAGGTCCCCACCAGGGAAACAGACATGCCGATCCAGTACAGCCTGAAATTCTTGATTTTAAGGGAGGAAAACACGTTATGACTTGAGGACTGCTTCCCTGCGGCAGCGCGGGCAAAGCACGGTAATGCGGTCGGCGCGCAACATCTCTTTTTTATCTTCCTTCCCCCTCTGTTGTGCCAACTCCATGTTCTCCAGGTAAAAAAGCATTAAAGAGGCGTTGGCAAAGCACAGCGGACCCAATCTCCTGGAAACCCAGAGAATCTGGTCTTTGGGGGCAACGATCTCATTGCAGCACTCGCATACAAAAAGCTCTTTTTCGATCTCCTGATTCAGTTGCTGCGGGTTTTCGGTCACTGCCAGGTCGAATTCCCGCGAGAGCAGAATCCCTTTTTCCGGAGGGCAATTTGCCTGGCACTGCCCGCAGCAGATACACCTATCCCACTGTATCTTCATTACCCTTTTCCAGGTACCCGAACGCTTTTCATCCCTGAATTCGATGGCTCCTGCCGGACACACCTGCGCGCAGGCAGTGCAGCCGATGCAGATACGCGCGTCGAATTCCGGTTTTCCGCGGAAACGCTCAAACGGCTTATGGGGAAGTGCGGGGAATTTTGAAGTGTACGGACCGGTAAGCAATGCCTTGATCGCTTCTTTTAATTCTCTAAGCTTGGGGTATCTCATAATAAGCTGTTAAATTATGTTTTTACTCCTGTCTTCGGCATATTTGTCGCACACCGCTCCTTCGTGGAGTTTAACGCCTGAACGGTGGGTTGCGCGCGCCAATGCGTGTGCCGAAACCGGTGCGGTAAGCATTAAAAAAACGATGCACAGTAATGCCTTGATGCCTGCAGGGCTTAAACCGAATTTAACGAATACCGCAAAAAGGATTCCGCAGGTGCCCAGCGTCACGCACTTGGTCGCCGCCTGCAGGCGGGTATAGATATCAGGCATCCTGATAAGGCCGATACAACCGAAAAGGTCAAACGTAATGCCGACGACGATAAAAAAGAGCGCAAGTATCTCAATCATCGAAATTCTTCCCTTCTATGAATTTTGCCAGGGCCAGCGCTCCGATAAAACTCTGCAGCGCCCAGGCAATGGCGATATCCACATACCAGTTCTTGCCGGTGAAAACAGCCAGTATCCCGCAGAAACCGATGACAAGAATCCCGAAAATATCGGTAGCGATCGCCCGGTCAGCAGGCGTCGGCCCTTTAAAAAGCCGCACCAACGAAAGCAGGAAACATATCAAAAGATACAGCATGAGCTTGACCTGCGGGGAAACCTTCAAATAAGAAAAGATGAAATACACCATGCCCGCCAGGAACAAAAATCCCACAAACCAGCGCACGAATCTCATTCCAGCACCTCTTTAAGTATCCTCTCGAACTTCGAGGCGATACGCCGTGAAGCTTCGTTTATATCCTGGGTCTTGACGTCGATCCAGTGGATGTACAGATAGCCATTCTCGCCGTCTATATCCACCGAAAAGGTGCCGGGCGTCAGGGTGATAAAATTAGCCAGGAGCGTCAGCGCGGTCTCGGTCTTAAGGCTGGTCTTTATTTTAACGATCCCCGGCCGTATGGGAAGACGGGGATGGAGCACCCGGCAGGCAACGTCAAGGTTTGCCTTAAAGCACTCCCAGGAGAAAACAACCACATAGACCAGGAACCAGAGGTAGCGCTTTGGCTCGAACCATTTGAATGCCTGCTCGGCAAACATATCCCCCATGCTCAGAGAGACTAAAAGCGATACCCCCAAACCCGTAATCAGGTGCTGCCAGTCGAGGCTAAAAGACAAAATCATCCACATTGCCATCGATACCAGAAAAGTTACCATCCGTGAACGCATCTGCACGCGTTACCCTCCCAGTACCATACCGGCGTACCGCACTCCGTCAAGAATGACCCGGGCAGCCGGTTTTATCACCGATTCCATAAAGGGCCAGAAAAACAGCCCTGTTGCAATACACAATAATGCCAATCCGATCATAGCAGCGCGCATAAAAAGAGGGGCCTCGCGCGCTTCCCTGCTCACATTATCCACAACGCGCAAAAAAGCATACTGTTGCACCTTCAGGAAAGAAGCGAGGGTCACCAGGGCGGTCAGTATGCAGACGACGGCTCCTGCAATATGGTTTGCCTGAAAAGCGGCGATAATAATAATGAGCTTGCTCCAAAAACCGCACAGGGGAGGTATGCCGGCGATCGATAATGAGGCGATGAGCGAAGTTGCCGAGGTAACTGGCATGCTGCGGGATAACCCGGCGACCTTGCGCAGGTCGCGCGTTCCGGTAGCATACTCCACTGCCCCTGAATTTAAGAACAATAGCGACTTAAAGAGGGAGTGGTTGAAAAGATGGAAGAGCCCTCCGGCAACACCCAGGGGCGTCCCCAGCCCGATGCCGAAAATGACATAGCCTATCTGGCTTATGGAGTGGTACGCCAGGAGCCTCTTAAAATCCCACTGCCCTATCGCCAAAAGCACCCCTGCTGCCATTGATATGACCCCCAGGACGATAAGCACCGTTGAAACAAGAGGGGTTATGCCGATCACATTGAATATGACACGGGTAAGCGCATAGGCGCCCACAACCTTGATCACCACTCCCGAGAGCATGGCAGACATGGGAGCGGGAGCCGCAGGATGCGCATCGGGAAGCCAGGCATGAAAAGGCACAAGCGCGGTCTTAAGACCGAATCCCACCAGAAACAATGCCGTTGCATAAAGCACGGGGTCTGCCAGGGAAATACCCTGCAGGGAGCGGGCAAGATCAGCCATGTTCAACGTCGATACCCTCCCGTAAAGCACCCCGATGCCGAAGAGTATCAGGACATCCGCAACGCTTCCCAATACCAGGTATTTAAACGAGGCTTCCAGCTCTTCTGCTTCGGTGCCGAAAGCGATCAACGCGTAGCTGGCAATGGAAGAGATCTCGAGGAATACATAGAGATTAAAAAGGTCTCCGCTTATGGCCAGGCCGTTCAATCCGGCAAGCAATAACGAAAAAAGCGTATAATACAGGTGGGGGGAAGTGTATTTCTTGATGTAATCCAGGGAATACAAAAGTACGATGCAGCCGACAAGATTGATCACCAGTAGCATGAGCGCCGAGAAACTGTCTAAAACCATACAGATACCGAAAGGCGGCTTCCACCCCCCCACGGAATAAACGATCGCTGTATTCTTGACCCACCAGAAAGAAGCAATGGAAAAACATAAAAGCAGCCAGGCGCCTGTATTGGCGATCCAGCGCGCCGAATCCTGTCTTACCTTGGCAACGAGGGGTATAAGAAAAGCAGCTGCCAGCGGTATGATCACAAAAAGAGGAACCATATAGTTATCCTTTTAAGCGACGAATTTCGTTTATGTCGAAAGTCCGGTACTTCTCGTATATCCTGACGCTGATAGCCACCATCACCGCAGTGACCCCCAGGCCTATAACGATGGAGGTAAGGATGAGCGCCTGCGGCAGAGGGTCGACAAAATACTGACCTGCCGCGGCATATGTATCCACTATCGGGGCCTCCCCGTTCTGGCGGTACCCCAGAAGGATAAAAAAGAGATTTACCGCGTATTCGGCTATCCCCAGGCCGATGATTTTTTTAACCAGGTTCTTTTTTACCAACAGGCAGTACAGGCCGATGCTAAAAAGTATAGAACACAGCGCGTAAAGGCTCAAAGGCCGTTCCTCCCTTCTTGCTTATCGTCGGTGATCCTGAAGAGCGCCAGGGCGAGGAAAATCGCAAACAGGCCGGCTCCGACTTTTAAGAAAATAGCGATATTACATAAGACGATGGTACCGGAGCTAAAAAGCGTAAACGGCTCCCCCTTGGGGAGAAAATTCAGAAAATACGTTCCTGCGAATACAAGCCCCAGGAGCGCTATGCCCCAAAAAAGCAATCCGCCCACGGACTCCGAAACGGAGATGACCGTATCGGTAATGCGCTTGAGCGCCGCCTCCTTGCCGAAAGCAAGCACCAGGTGTATAAAAGAAAGCGCAATGATTACCCCGCCGGCAAATCCGCCTCCGGGCGTCAGGTGCCCGTGAAGCACGATGTAAACCCCGAACAGGAAGATCAGGCTCACGGTAACCTTGGTGATACGCTTGACGATGAGCGTCATGCCTTTTTCCTGCTTCATTGCTTTCTCCCTGCCTTGCGTAATATCGCCAGCACGCCGATAACCGAAGTAAACAAAACGGTTGCCTCGCCAAGGGTATCATAAGCCCTGAAATCGAGGATCACCGCCGAGACTATATTAGCCGCCCCTGTGCGGGTGAGGGCATCCCTGATATACTGAGCCCCGATCTTCATGATCGGTGCGCCGAATTCCGGGAGAGCTCCCAGGGCGCGGTAGCTGAACACCAGGAATACCACCACAAAAAGTACCGCGAAGGCAAAATAGCCGACGCGCGCCTTTATCTTCTCCTGCGGAACCTTTGCCCCGACGGTCGCCCTGATCAGTATGATCAGCGACAGTATCTCAACCACCAGCTGGGTAATGGCCAGGTCCGGCGCGCGTAAGAGCAAAAATTCCAGGGTTAAGCCGATGCCGACCGCTCCCAGGGCAATGATGCTCGAGAGCAGATCCTCCAGTTCCATGGCCACGATTGCCCCTGCGATCATCAATACAATAATCACCTGATGCTCTAACATATTAACGCCCCATCAGCACAAATAACAGTATCAATAAACCAAACAAACTCCAGGAGAGGTACAGGTCAAGCGCGCCCGTATGCATCTGGCGCAAGACCCAGCTCACCCCCAACCCGCAGTACCCGCTACATACGGTCAGGATCTCGATAACCCGATCGACAAAAATAAACAGCGCGTACGCAAGAAGGCGCGCTCCTCCCTGTATGACATGGTAGATATCGAACGCCTCGGCCTTCAGGAACGCATACGCCCTCTTCATCAAAGGGGCTTCTTCGACGCTCCGGTAAAATTCCGTTGCTGGAAAACGCGGGTCAAAAACAGGCTGCTCTCCGCCGATGAACATAGCGTCTGTCCTAACGGTTTTTTTGCTCCCTGAAACCTTCCAGGCAGCGAACCCGATGACAAGCGCAGAAATAAGCAGGATGCTGGCAAGGGCGCTGTTCCAGGTGCCGTATATGCCGACCGGACTGCCCAAAGCCGGGGCAATAAACCTGCCCACAAAGAACTGCGGTGCTACTCCCAGGGATACGCAGAGAAGCGCAAGTACCGCCACAGGCGCCCTCATCAGGAGAGGGATTTCGTGCGCATCAAGGCGCTCCTGGACAGGCCGCTCTTCTGCCAGGAAAACCGCATGAATGAATTTAATGAAGCTCGCCAGCGTCAAGACGCTGCCGAACATCGCCGAGAGGATGGCAAAAACAAAAATACCTTTAAAAAAACCGTTCGAAGAACCGAAGACCCCGGCAAGTACCCCCTGATAAAGCATCCATTTGGAGGCAAAGCCGTTCAGGGGAGGAACGCCGGATATCGAGAAGGAAAATACCACCGCCGTTATAAAGGTTACGGGCATTACCGCAGCCAGCCCGCCAAGTCTTTTAAGCTCGAAGGTCCCCCGCACCTGGCCGACAGAGCCTGCGGTAAGAAAAAGGCCGCTTTTATAGAGAGCATGATTAATCATATGAAAGATCCCTCCGGCTATGCCTAAAGGGGTACCCGTGCCAAAACCAAGCACCATGTAACCTACCTGGCTGATAGCGTGGAATGAAAGGAGCTTGCGCATATCATGCTGGATAAGTGCCATCATCACGGCAAAAAGCACGGTCAGGCTCCCGCAGATAAGGAGCACGGCATAGGCAGAAGGGGTAAGCACAAAGAAATCAAGGCAGATGCGCGCCAACAGATAAATCCCCAGCAGCTTATCAAGCGATGCGGGAAGTATCGCCATCACCGGAAGCGGGGCGCTTCCGCTTGCGGCAGGAATCCAGGTATGTAACGGCCCGCACCCCGCCTTAGCAAAAGCCCCTGCCAACATCAATATAAAGGAAACCCAGCGTAGCGGGGTGTCCAGATCCAATGGCCCGCCGTGCGGCATGGTGGTCGTGCCCGAAGAAGCGATATAAAAACAGGCGCCCAGGAGAAAAGCAAAATCCCCTGCCCCCACCACGGTCAGTGCCTTGCCGGCGCTTTCCCCGGAACCAAAACGCAGGAAACCGTAAAGCAGCGCCAGCGTGGCTCCCCAGGCAAAAATAAAAAGCAGAAAATCTCCGGACATGCATATAAGGTTAGAAAAGGCGACCAGCCAGAGCATGCAGGAAAAATACAGCCTGCTTGAACGCAAGCCCCGGCATCCGCAGGAATACAGCGAGACCAATAGGCCGAAAAAGTTGACGAAAAACACCACCAGAAGCGAGAGGGGAGAAAACCTGAGGCCCAAAGTATACCCGCCGATCAAGGGCAGTGACGAAGGCGAGGGAAAGCGCATAAAAGCTGTTACCGCCGCAGCGAGCGAAACAACAAGCGCGGCTACGGCAAGTATGCGGCGCACCCGTTCATTGCCGACGAGAAGCAAGATGATGCCAGCGGTAAACGGAAACGTATGCAGGAAAAAGTATATTGGTGCCATAATTATTTTATCAGCTGCCAGATCCCCTCAAACGAAGGCCTGAAGAACACCCCCAGGAATAAGGAAAGCGCCCCCAGCACCAGGACAACCCTGACCATCACCGAGTTTTTCTCCTCGAATGGTTCGACCTTACAGACCTGCCCTCCCAGGAATACCCGGCTGAAAAAACGCATCAAATACAATAAGGTGAATAAGGCACCTGCCACGCAGAATACCGCAGCCACCATGTGGCGGTTTTGTGCGCACAAAAGGATGGTCATGAATTTCGGCCAAAAGCCGAAAAACGGCGGAATGCCGATAATGCTGAACGCGCACAAAAGGTATGCTGCCGAGGTCAAAGGCATGGCCTTGCCTAATCCTCCCAGATCATAAATGTTCTTGGTGCCGGTCTTATGCTCGATAATGCCCGCGCACAAGAACAGGCCGGCCTTGGCAATGCTGTGGGCAGCGATATACATAAGCGCTACCGCAAAAGCAACTTCAGTCTTCAGGGCCAGCGCAAGCATGATATACCCGAGCTGGCTGATGGTAGAATACGCCAGGATCCTCTTTATGTTGGATTCTACAAGCGCGCAACCGGCCGCAACCACGATCGTCGCCCCGGAAAGGACAATCACCCAATCGTAAAAAAGCTGCGGGGCAAGCAATACGCCGGTAAAAAGCCTGGCAAAAACATATACCCCGATCTTCACCAGGACTGCCGCATGCAACAGCGCGGTTACCGGCGTCGGGGCAACCCCGGCATCAGGAAGCCAGGTCTGCAGGGGAAGTTGCGCTGATTTTGAAATTATGCCTGCCAAAACAAGCAGCGCCATAAGCGCGGTTATTTCTTTCCCCTTTAAAGCGCTCATATCGGTTGAGCCGTACGCAAGGTAAATGAGGATAAACCCCGCCAGGAGCACAGAAGCGCCCAGAAAAGTTACCAAAAACGCCTTTTGTGCGGCCTTAAGGTCTTTTTCTCCCCGGTAAAATCCGATCAATCTCCAGGAGCATACGGATGTCATTTCCCAAAAACAGAATAAGAGTATAAGGTTGGCGGAAAATACCAGCCCCATCATGCTGCCGATAAAAAGGAGCGTCCAGAAATAAAACGTCCCGGCCTCTTCATAGCGGCTCATATATTCCCGGGAGTAGAGCGCGATGGCAAAACCTACGCAAGAGGAGACCGCGGCCATAAAAACCGCCAGGCCGTCGGCCCTGAAAGAAAAACTGAACCAGCTGTTCACGCCGCTGGAATACGCGGCTCCCCATCCCCTGGCCACCAGAAAACAGGCGATGATAAAACATGCGCTGGTAAGCCCCAGGACCCACGCCGAAAATGACGCTTTACGCCTGGCAGGAAGCGCCCAGACGATAAAGCTGGCTGCAAAAGGTATCAGGATGCCGGCAGAAACAACGCTCATGTCTTTATCTTACCTAAGCTCCGCGCAATCTTTTTGGCATGGTAATAAACCGCTGCCGTAAAATCCAGTATGTTCAGGAACATATTCCCTGCCAGGGGGCTGCAGACGCCCTCAAGCAAACGCCGGGTATGACGCAGGCGGTACTCATCCACCAGCGTATCGATGTGCTGCTGCCCTTTAAGCACCGGTGCGGCAAGGCTGGCATCGTCTTTCTTGAGCGCTTCGGTTATCTCAGCCAGGGCTTCTTCGGTCCTGCGGTAAAGTTCTTCGTATTCTTTTACTGCCTCGTCGCTGAAAAGCAGCTTCTCCTCGATCTTTATCTGCACCCGTTCGAGTATGTCCTTGCAATAGTCCCCGATAAGCTCAAGGTCTCCGGTTATATCCGCATAGGCGGTAAGGATAGACCTGGGAACTTTCACGGAGGCTGATTTGCCGGTACTGACGACAAGCGCAGCCAGTTCCTTTTCCATGCGGTTAAGCTTCGCTTCGTCCTCAAGCACAAAAGAAAGGATCTCCAAATCGTGCTCCAGGAAAGCGCGGTGGGTATTGCGCCACATGGCAAGGGCACATTCAGCCATAAGGGATAACTTTTGCTTTATGACGGTCAATTCATCCATTATGCACGCCTTTCTCTGAGACGCGCGGTCTTCTCCTGGGAAAGCTTAATCAGGTCCCAGCCATTCATGATCTTTGAGTTGTCATCCTTGCGCACAACCGCCACCCTTTCGGTACAACAGTAGCAGGGATCAACCGCAGCAAGGGTTATGGTCGCATCGGAGATCGTCCCCCCTACCACCGCAACCTTGTTGGAAGCAACGTTCATAAAGCTGGGCGCGCGGATTTTATGCCTCACCGGCCGGTTTGTGCCGTCGCTCTTTATATAGTGGAAGCATTCGCCTCTTGGCGCTTCGACCCTGCCAATCCCCTCTCCGGGAGGGATGTCTTTGATATCCGCATCTATGGGTCCTTCGGGGAGCTTCGTAAGGCACTGCCTGATGATGCGTATAGACTCTTCCATCTCAAGGATGCGTATCTTGGTCTTTGCGAAAATATCTCCAGTTTTTTCGATGAAGATATTCCAATCCAGGTCCGCATAGGCGCCATAGGGATCATCGCGCCGCACATCCATATCCAACCCCGAGGCCCTGGCAGTCGGGCCGACAACGGAATAATCGATCGCCTGCTCCCTTGTCAGAACACCCACTCCTTCAAGGCGACAGCGGATGACCGGGTCATCCATCACCGCGCCCTTGAACATCTTCAGCGCCGGCACCAGCTCATCCAGGGATTTCTGGATGACGGGAATGTCTTCATCCTTGATATCCCGGCGCACTCCTCCGATCTTCATCATGGCGTAATTATTGCGGTTGCCGGTCACCATCTCAAAAAGGTCCAACACCGGCTCCCGGTATTTCCACGCCCACATCCACACCGTGTTATACCCGATAAAATGCCCGGCCAGCCCCAGCCACAAAAGGTGGCTGTGAATCCTCTGCAATTCATCGACGATCGTGCGGATATAGACGGCGCGCCGGGGGACTACCGCGGCTTCTCCGCCCAATATGTCTTCTACAGCCAGGACATAGGCATAGGGGTGGCTTGAAGAGCAGATCCCGCAGATACGCTCCACGGCAAATGCTACCTGGTCAAAATGCTTTGATTCGGAAATTTTTTCGATGCCGCGGTGGTTATAGCCGATGATGATGTCGATATCCACGACCTTCTCCCCCTCGACGTACAGCTGGAAGAACTCCGGCTCTTCCTGCAACGGGTGGTACGGCCCTATAGGGACAATGATTTTATGCGACATGAGGTTAGCTCTCCTGTTTCCTTAAAGGGTATTTTCCATCGGGCCAATCTTCCGCCAGAAGCAGCCGTTTGAGGTTGGGATGGTTCTTGAATGTGATCCCCAGCATCTCCCAGATCTCACGCTCAACCCATTCAGCTGCGGAGCAGATAGGGGTAATAGAATCGACACAGGGCCTATCCCTGTCGCGCAGCTCTACCCTGAGCGAATAAACCGTACCGCTCTTATCATCGCTAAAATGATACAAAATCTCAAAGCCAGAAGATACCTGGCAGGCGGAAACCGTTGCAAGACGTAACCCGATCGTCTTAAAGAGGAATTCGGAAACCCTGAAAATATCATCCCTGGAAACGCCCAGGTACACCCTGCGGCTTGAAGGCTGGCGCCAGTCGGTTATCGCATTCCCGAATTTTTCTTTTATCTTCTCTTTGATATCCATGCTCTATTCCTTTGTGAATTCAGGGGCCGTGGCAACGAGCTATTTCCCTCTTATTTTTGCAACCAATTTAACGATCCCCGAAATTATCGCTTCGGGCTTCGGAGGACAGCCGGGGATATATACATCAACAGGAATGATTTTATCCAACGGATCACCCATGCTGTAACTGCCTCTGAACATATTCTGCGAAATTGCGCATATGCCGCAGGCAACCACCACACAGGGCTTGGGCGCCTGCTCATAGATTTGTTTAAGCCGTGGGATCGATTTTCTGTTCATTGCGCCTGTCACCAGGAGGGCGTCGGCGTGCCTGACCGACCCGACCAATTGTATGCCGAACCGCTCCACGTCAAAACGGGGCGTAAGGCAATCCAGTATCTCTATATCGCAATTATTGCAGGAGCCGGCGCTGACATGAAAAACCCAGATCGATTTTGTCAGCGCTTTAAGCCTGAAATCCATCTCTTACCACCCTCCCAGGGCCAGGATGACGCTTAATGCCGCAATAACCGTTACCGGCCCCCAGAAAAACCGCAATGCCTGGTCGATCCTGAGCCGCGGATTGGTATTCTTAATAAGCAGTATCGCCACCAACAATACCAGGTACTTGAGTACCACCCACAAAGCGCTTACGTCGCGGCCCATAAAAAGGACGATCAATAACAACGGCATGGTATATAACAGGAGTGCCTTGGTGAGTTTGAATACCGCAAGAGGCAGCCCCGAATATTCGATCATCGTGCCTGCCATGATCTCCTGTTCGGCTTCGGCGATATCAAAGGGCGCCAATCCCAGCTTTGCCTGCATGCACAGAAGCGCTGCCGCAAAGGCAAGCGCGCCTGACCAGGAGGCGATGGTGGAGCCGAAATTTATCTGGTGGTTCACGATCTGGCCGACGGCGAGCACCCCTTTGCACTTGATAATAACGGTTATGATCGTAAGGATAAAAGGAAGTTCGTATGCCATAACCAGCTTCATCTCGCGGCTGGCGCCTACCGAAGCCAGAGGATTGCGCGACGCCGAGGCCCCGATAATAACGGCAATTGCCGGAACCACCAAAAAATAAAGCGCCACAATGAGGTCTCCGGCAAAACTCTCCAGGGGCGCCACTAATGCCCTGCCTAAGATAGCCGCGGATAATGCCGAAGCTGCCAGCCCTGCGTAAGGCGCAGCCAGGAAGGTAAGGCCAGCCTGCTGCGGCACAATGGTCTCCTTCCCGAGGAGTTTGACGATATCCGTAAAATTCTGATGCCAGGGCGGCCCTGCGCGCCACTGCAGCCGCGCGGTAAGTTTACGGTCAACCCAGCCGGCCAGAAGCCCTGCGCAGGCTGCGAATAAAAATCCCGGGAAAACTAAATAGGCGACTAAGGCCTTAAAGATGTACATCATTTCTTTTTAGGCACCTGAATGTCTTCCCGCGTCCACCTGCGGGAATGCACTGCCAGGTGTTCTCCTATCAGATAAATTCCTTTTTCAAGGTCTTCGCTGACTTCCGTAAGCCCGATCGCCTGATGCGGACAGCTCTTTATGCATACAGGGGCTTCTGTTTCTGCGCTCGTGATACAGAAATCACAACGCGAATCAAGGTAAGGAATAAAGTCCGCCAGGATCACGCCGAAAGGGCAGGCGATAGTGCAGGATTTACAGCTGGTGCAGCGCATCTTGTAACGTTTCAGATGGCCGTCAGCGGCGCGCTCAAGGGCATGGTGATAACAGGCAGCAACACAGGGCGCCTCTTCGCAATGGCGGCAGAGCACCGCAAAGGTGGCGTATTCGCGCAGCGAAGCAACGCCGTTGTTCTGCGGATGATAAAAATAGCTGCAGGCGACCGCGCATTCTTTGCATCTGCTGCAAATCTCAAGGTCAACGAATAATCTCTTCATCCTCTAATCCCAGATATCGGGTATATCCTTAATCTCTCCGTAGGTAAAGACCGGTCCGTCCTTGCAGGTATAGAACTTACCGATGCGGCAGTGGCCGCACTTCCCCAGGCCGCAGGACATGTTTTTCTCCATGGAAAGATAGATAACCGCAGGGTCAAATCCGGTATCCAAAAGCTTAAGCGTCACGAACTTCATCATGATCGGCGGTCCGCAGACAATGGCCACGGCATTCTTGAGGTCAATAGGCAGGTCTTTGAGGACCGTAGTTACCAATCCCACATTCCCCTTCCACTGAGGGTCCCCCACATCAACCGTGGTAACGAAGTCCACTTTCTTCTTCTTTTCCCACTCGGGGATCAGGCGCTTATAGACTATGTCTGCGGAGGTCCTGGCTCCGTAACGAACGACTACCTTATTATATTTGTCGATCTCCGCAAAAAGGCTATAGAGGAGCGAACGCAGAGGCGCCAACCCCACGCCTCCGCCGACGATCAAGACGTCCTTGCCATAAAACTGCTCCAGAGGGTATCCTTTTCCATAAGGGCCCCGTATGCCTACGGTCGTGCGCGCAGGAGCCTCATGGAGCAGGGAAGTTATCCTGCCCGCCTTCATGATGGTTACATCCATTACTTCCTTAATATTAGGATCGGAGGAAGGAGTAAAAGGCGCCTCCCCCAGCCCGGGCAGGGTCAATTCGATGAACTGCCCCGTGCGGAAAGAAAACGGCTCTTTCGGACGGATCACGAAAGTCTTTATGGCGGGGGTCTCTTCCACCACGTCTTCGATAATCGCTTCTATGGGGCGGTAAATTTCCTTCATTGCCTGGCCTTGGCCTTTACTGCCAGGTCCTTGAGGACCTCGCGTATGTCGATCTTGCCCGGGCAGACTTCGATGCACCTGCCGCAGCCGCAGCAGGCAGGGATCCCCAGGTTATCCGGGAAAAAGTCGAATTTCTTCATAAACCTGTTACGCAGGCGCTGTGCGCGCAGCCGCAAAGGATTTGCCCCTCCGGCAACACGCGCGTAATTTGCGTAAAGACAGGAATCCCATTTTCTGACCTTTTGAAAGCCTGTTGATTCCCTGGTGTCCGCAAGCAGGAAACAATGGCAGGTATCGCATATGAGGTTGCACCCTCCACATTCTACGCAGGTAAGCATAAACTGCTGCCAGGTCTCGGAATGGTAACCTTCCCTGACCAGCTTCTGAAACTCTGACTTTGCGGGGATATCCTGCGGCAGGAGGTGTTTTTTAAGACGTTCGATGAGCTGTTCGCGCTTGCTCTGCCGGGCGGAAACTTGAGTCTCTTTAGCGGGAGAAAAAAGCCCTTCATACAATCCGACAAGGTAGGCACCCTTGGCAGAGCCAACTTCGGCAAGGTAGCCGTCGTTAAGCGGTGAGAGATTCAGGTCAAAACCTGACGTCGGGTGCGGGAGTATATCGAGGCTGAGGCAGAAGCAAACCGGTTTGAACAACGTGCAGTCCCCGGAGATAACAAAGGTATTCTCCCTGCGCACGCTGTAAAGGGAATCAACCTCCACCCCCTCCAAGAACACATAATCCTGGATGCGGTGCGCAGCCAGATCGCAGCTCTTCACCCCCAGTATCACCACCTGCTTTTCGGAAGGCCCCGGTGGGTGAGCGTTAAAATAATCGCACACCTTCTCCGAAGGGTTGGTAAAAAAGGTCTTCAGCGGCTCAACACTGCGGTAAGGATTAAAGGTAACCCTGTCGTCGTTATTGAGCCTGCGGTAGGAATAATCCGGGGTATTGGTTGTTTGTGAATCTCTGGGGAAGGGGGCAAAAACCGCAAAATCCTTCTGCAGCCTGCTTATAAAGGTATCGAGGTTGGAAGAATTAATATAATATACCGACGGCATAATCCGGGCAGGTTCAACCGTGATTTTGTTCTACCTTACTATACCCGCAACCCATTGTCAAGCAAAAGTTAAAGGCTTTTTGGAAAGGAGAATTCACAAAAAGGTTAAAGCGGGCGGGAAAGCCTCTCTTTTACCAGTTCGCTTATCCTCTTGCCGTCTGCCTGCTGCCCGACTCTGGAACTTACCTCTTTCATGACCTTGCCCATATCCCTGGGGCCTTGAGCAGCGGTTTCAGCGACCGTCTCATCGATAATCCTGCGCAGTTCGTCTTCGGAGATCTGGGGAGGAAGGTAGGCTTCAAGGATCGCCAGCTCTTCCTTTTCTCTGGAGGCAAGATCCGGGCGGTTGCCCCTGGTAAACTGTTCGATGGAATCCTGCCGCTGTTTAATCTGTTTTTTCACGATCGCAACCACTTCTGCGTCATCGAGCGCCTTTTTCTTCTTGGCGATCGCCGCATTCATCATCTCTGCGCGCAAAAAGCTTAACGTTGAGCTGCGCAGCTTATCCTGATTTTTCATCGCTTCTTTATATTCTGTCAAAATCTTCTCTTCCAGCATTATAATCCTCCCGGCATTAGAATATAACCTCAACTCTCCCAGAAAGAAACGCACCTGCGAAAACGCAACAGCCGCCTGTCCAGGTCCTGACGAGTAAGGCGGCTGGTTCTCTCCAGGCCAAAGGCCTCCACATTAAAAGAGGCGGCAACCGTCCCGTACAGGATAGCCCTCTTAAGGTTAGCTTCGCTGATCCTCCCTTTCATTGCCAGATACCCCATAAGCCCACCGGCAAAGGTATCGCCTGCGCCGGTCGGATCGATGACTTTATCCGTTGGGTACGCGGGAAGGGAAAAAATGAATCTCTTGCTGTAAAAAAGCGCTCCGTGCTCCCCCTTCTTGATCAGCACCATCGGAGCCCCGAAGGAACAAAGGCGCTTGGCAGCCCTCAGAAGGTTATCCTCCTGCGTAAGGCTGCGCGCCTCCTGGTCATTGGCCACGTAAATGTGGGCCTTCTTAAGCAGTTTCAGCAGCGAGGGACGTTTATGTTGTATCCAGTAATTCATACTGTCAACCCCTACCAGCTGCGGAGAGCGCATGCGCTCAAGGAGCTTCATCTGCACGTCGGGATCGATGTTGGCAAGGAAAATGTTTTTGATCTTGCGCTGGGAATCCGAGACCACGGGGTTAAATGCGCTTAAAACCCCCAGCTCGGTGTTCAGGGTAAGGGCGGTGTTGAGGTCTCCGCGATACTCCCCTTCCCAGCGGAATGTCCTGCCCTTGCCGGTTATCAGGGAAGTGGTGACCACGTGCTTTCTGCGCAGGAAATCGATGAATTTTACGGGAAAATCCTCTCCGATAACCGCCACCAGGTTGACATCCGTAAAAAGGCGCGCAGACATCGAAAAATGCGCGGCAGACCCGCCGAGCATGCCAGTGCGCTTGCCGAAAGGGGTCTTTACCGAATCCAACGCTAATGTTCCCAGGACGATCAGACTCACCGTATGAATACGAAGGTATAAATTGCCACTATTATACAATAATATCCCAAGTATTGTAAACGTGCTTTTTGAAGGGCAGACCGCAAAAAGAAGAGGGCAATAATGCCGCAGAGGAAGCTGCTCAAAAACCCGCAGATAACCGCCGGCGGGTGCGCCCGGGCAATACCTGTGATCTGGCGCGCTTCGATCAAGCCGGCCCCTGCCATGGCCGGAAGCCCTGCAAGAAAAGAAACTACAAATGCCCTCTTGCGGGTAAGCCCCCTGAACAGGAGTGTTGCGATAGTGGTTCCGGAACGCGATATGCCGGGAACCACAGCCAGGCCTTGCGTCAAGCCCAGGGTTAGGGCGTCTGTGGAACTAAAATCCGATCTTTGCCCCTGCATGAAACGGCTTGCTGCGATAAGCAAAGAGGCGGTGATTAAAAGGGAGAAGGCGATCGCAGAGGGAGAGCTGAAGAGCTGCTCAAAAATATCCTTGCCTGCAAGCCCGATACAGCCGGTGATGGCTGTCGTCAGGAGAAGGCGCAGGAGAGTCTTAGGGTCCTTAAGCGTTGCCAGGATATCCCGGAAGAAAAAAACGAACAGCGCGCACACCGTACCCAGGTGCATAAAAACAGAAAGCGCAAGCTGCCCTTCTTTTATGCCCAGTATATGCTGTGCCAGGGCAAGATGGCCTGAGCTGCTTACCGGCAGGAATTCAGTAAACCCCTGCAAGGCGCCCAGAATGATGTAATCACGGATGAGATTCAAGGAACCTCCTCATATCCTGAGGAACCTGCGACTGGAGGCACAGGTGCCGCGAAGAAACGGGATGGTTAAACTCAAGAGACCGGGCATGAAGGCAGAGCCTGCGCGCCTTAAGCGCAAAATCGCGGCGAAAGCAAAACCGCGTCTCCCCGACCACGGGAAACCCGAGCGCCTTGAAATGCAGCCTGATCTGGTTCTTCCTGCCGGTTACCGGCATTGCCTCGACAATACTGAAATCCTTTCTATATTCTAAAACCCGGTAATGCGTTAAGGCAGGCTTGCCTTCTACCGGGAATTTTATGTCACCCTGCGGCCTGGAAGGCCTTCCGTGCACAAAGGCATAATAGGTTTTCTTGACCCTGCGTTCTTTAAAAAGCCGCATCATCTTCTGCTGCACAGATTTCCCTTTGGCGTAAAGCATGACCCCGGAGGTCTCTCTATCCAGACGATGGCAGGGGTGCAATCTCCAGCTCACCCCCCGCTGGCTGGCATCGTCATTCAGGATGCCGGTAAGGGTTCGTGCTTTTTTAAGCGGCGCCGGGATCGTCAGGAGGCCGGCAGGCTTATCCACCGCCAGGAGCCATTCGTCTTCATACAGGATAACAAGATTCATTGTCTCATATGATCTCCAGCATCCTGTCGATGGGTTTACGCGCGCGCAGGCGTATGGAATCCGGGACACGCACTTCATCTTTAAGCTCTTCCAGCGCCCAGAGGATCTTCTCCTGGGTGGTACGTTTCATATTGGGGCACACAGCTGCTTCGGAAGCAGGGTAGAATTCTTTGTGCGGGTTGTCTTTTTTAAGCCGGTATATCAGCCCTACTTCGGTGCCGACGATGATCTCCCTTGCATCCGTCTCTTTGGCAAAACGGCCCATCTGGCTCGTCGAGATCACCGCATCGGCCAGCGCCACCACAGCCGGCAGGCATTCCGGATGCACTATCACCTTTGCCTGAGGGTGGAAACGCTTCTCCCTTTTAATATCCTCGGGAAGGATCTTTATGTGCGTGGGGCAGAACCCGCTCCATGAGATCAGCTTTCTGCCGGTACGCTTGGAGACAAAGTCCGCCAGGTACTTATCGGGAACGAATATTATCTCTTCCTTTTCCTTGAAGGCATTCACCACCGCAACCGCATTGGTGGAAGTGCAGCAGACATCAAGCTCTGCCTTGACCTCGGCAGAGGTGTTAACGTAGCCGATGACCACAGCCTTGGGGTGTTCTTTTTTTATCCTCTTAAGGTCTGCGGCTGTGATCATCTTTGCCATGGGGCAGCCGGCATTGGCATCCGGCATGATCACTTTTTTGTCCGGGCAGAGGATTGAGGCGGTCTCCGCCATGAAATGCACCCCGCAGAATACGATTACCTCTGCGTCGGTCTTTGCTGCGATGCGGCTGAGCTCCAGGGAATCCCCCCGGTAATCGGCGACATCCTGGACTTCGGGTAATTGATAATTGTGGGCAAGGATCACGGCTTTGCGCTTCTGCTTGAGCCGCTTAATCCTGCTGGCGATGTCCTGCCTGAATATCTTTCCCAGTATTCTTTTCAATCAAGCACCTTCTCTATCGTGCCTCCGCCGATGACCGTATCCCCTCGGTAGAAAACCGCGGACTGCCCGGGCGTGACGGCAAACTGCCTCTGCCTGAAAATCACCTCAACGGTATTGCCCGCCGCAGGGACAATCCTGGCAGCGGTTTCTTTGTGATTATAGCGTATTCTTACCCGCGCCACAATTACCTTTTTTGGTCTGGACAAAATAAAATGCGCATCGCGCACCAGAAACCGCTTTTTCAAGGTTTGACTGCGGCTGCCTACGGTAATAGTATTGGTCCGGAGATCCATCGCGGTTATGTAAAGAGGGCGGCCTGCGGCAATCCCCAGGCCCTGGCGCTGGCCTATGGTGTAATAAGCAATACCCTGATGGACGCCGAGCGTCCTGCCCTCGTGATCGACGATCGCTCCCGGTTTTATGCCGCCACCTGCCCTCTCCCGCAAAAAAAGGCGGTAATTTTTCTGGTCCGGTAAAAAGCAAATCTCCTGGCTCCCTGCCTTAGAGGCAACCGGCAGCTTATATTCTTCAGCTAAGGCGCGTACGTTAAGCTTGGTAAGCCCTGCCAGGGGAAACATGATCGAGGATAATTGTTCCTGGTCCAGACGATAGAGGAAATAAGACTGGTCCTTACGTCTGTCTGTTGCCTTCTTAAGCAGGTATCCTGCCGGCACCCTGACAATCCTGGCATAATGGCCTGTAGCAAGGAAAGAGGCGCCCAGCGCTCTGGCCCTGGAGAGCAAAACTTTGAATTTCACGAACTGGTTGCAGCGTACGCAAGGGTTTGGCGTCATGCCCGCAAGATACTGCCGCAGGAAATCCCTGATCACGTATTCCTCCAGGGAGGCGCGCATGCTCAACGTATAATGTCGTATGCCCAGGACTCCGGCAACCCGGGCAGCATCATCTATCCCCTGCAGCCCGCAGCATGAGGGCCGCCGGGCGTTTCTGGGCTCTTGCAGATTGAAACACATGGTCAAGCCGATGACCTCGTAGCCCTGACGCACCAGGAGCGCAGCGGCAACAGAAGAATCAACCCCTCCGCTCATGGCAACCGCCACCCGCCCCCTTGAAGCCCTCTTCATTCCCCGGCCTCCTCAGATACAGCCGCAGCCGTGGCGTATTGCTTCATCACCATGGCGTACCCGATACCGCTTGTGCCGATGATCTTAACCGGGATACGCAAGTCGTCTCTGGTAATCCAGATCTCGAATTTCCTGGGTTCGCTTTCAAAATGGTACGCCTCAAACGTCCCTGCCGGGACGGTAACATTTTCAACGGAAACCAGTTTAATAAGAAACCGCCGCTGCGCTAGCTCAGCGGTAAAATTCCAACCAAGGGGTAACTCAGGGATGGTGCGTACGTAAAACGGAAGCATCACCGCATTATGGATGGGCCCTTCCTTGCGGAAGGTAGCGCCCCAGCCATCCCCCTCTCCCTGTTTGGTCACGGTGAGGACGAAATTCTTCTGGTCGTATTCCTCGGTGATCTTTTCTCCTCGCAGCCCGATACGGATATCCCGCTCCACGCGCAAAGGCAGGAACGTCAGGGGGTCGCTGTAAATGCTCTCGGTATCCCTGAAACCGGTTGTCTGGGTATGAAAAGTCATCAGGTTGACATTCTGCCTGTTAAGTACGGTGCTCCCCATAGAACGGAATGTCGCCTTACCGATTACGACCTTGCCGAGCTTGACGGTATACAGGATGTTCTCTCCTTCAAAATTCAGGGACGCTTTTTGAGCGGCAAGGGGCTCTTCGTGAAGGGCTGAGGTGCATAATCCGCGCGTAGCGTACAAAAGATAAAACGCCGGCACGGATAAAAGAACAGCGAGAAGGATAAGGGTATTTTTTCGGGAACTTGTCATGCTCATGCGTGCCTTTGGATGTTCATTATATCAGAGCCCGAGGAGCTTCTCAATGGCTTCAGACATCTCCTGGGGTGTTTTGATACGGTATGCCTTTTCCCGCAACGGCCTGATCTTACGCAACCCCTTGGTATACCAGGTAAAAAATTTGCGGAAGATTACCACGCCGTTTTTGGGGCCGTAAAATGAAGTGCTTAAATGAAGGTGCTCCTGCATCACGCGCACAATTTCCCGGCGAGCAGGCTTCTGGGGGAGGGTTCCGCTCCGGAGATACTCAAGTATCTGGCCGAATATCCAGGGGTTACCCAGACTCCCCCGCGCTATACTGATTGCATCGCATCCGGTTTCATCAAACATCTTTTTGGCAAGCTGGGGAGAGAAGATATCTCCGCTTGCGACCACCGGGATGGAGAGCGCCTTCTTGACCCCGGCGATGATGCGGTAATCGACGCTGCCGCTGTAAACCTGCTCCCTGGTCCTTCCGTGGACGAAGAGCGCCTGTATGCCTGCCTCTTGGGCATACAGCGCTACCTCCCGTGCGTTGACGCTCGACGCATCCCAGCCGATACGGATCTTAGCGGTAACCGGAACATCTGAATTTTTTACCACCAGCTTCAGCAATTCCCTGAGCCTGGCCGGCTCCTTCAACAGGCTCGCCCCCTCTCCCCTGCGCACCACCTTGCGCATGGGGCAGGCGGCATTGAAATCGAGCAGGTCGAATTTGTATTGCTTAAGGATATCCAACGCCCTGAGTATGTAGGAAGGCTCGCATCCCAGGAGTTGCACTCCCAGCGGCCGGTCAGCGCGGTCAGTGGCAAGCATCTGAGCGGTATGCCTGCTTTTGTAACCCAGAGAGCGGGCATTGATCATCTCTACAAAGGCGAGCTCGCAGCCAAATGCGCGGTTTATCAGGCGAAAAGGCAGGTCGCTGATACCGGCGAGCGGGGCAAGGATAAGGTTCGAAGAAAGCTTCAGTGAGCCGATACGCAACATGGCGCTATTGTATCTTCACGGCAGGCAAACGTCAAGGCATACGCATTACCACCTTAGCCGCAATCCGCATTCCGCAGATCTCTTCGGCTGAGGGATCCCTTCTATCTCCTGGTATTCAGAGTTGAAGAGGTTATCCAGGGTAAGGAAAATGAGGGTGTGGCCATTAAGGGGGTATTCGAATCTGGCATTCATGAGGCACCATGCGTCGCGCGCAGGTTTTTTTGTATAGGTAAAACCGATTGCCTGAACGCCTCCCAGAGCGCGCACGTACAGGATGCTTGCGAAACGGTGCCTGGCGTAATTTATTCCGTACTTATACAGATATCCTTCATCCTCAACCTGCCTGTCGGCATATGAATACATTCCTTCTATTTCCGCGTTGCCGCCGATTGCGCTGCGCACAGAAGCCTCAATGCCGGCAGTGCGCGCCTGCGTGATATTCTCCGCCTTCCAGGCCGCCTGGCTCCCGGAACGCTTTATCCAGTCTATAAAATCATTTTCTCTTCTGACAAATAATGTTATAGCGCAGGAGTGCCTCTGGGTCTTATAGTCAAAGCCTGCCTCATAATCGCGTGAACTCTCCGCAGAAAGCTCTGGGTTTGAAACAGTGGTAGGGTCGCTGTAATAAAGCTCGGTAAAAGAAGGGATCCTGGTGTGAGATGAAACTCCTGCGCGCAGCGAGAGGTTACGGGAGGCCTGTAACGACGCGTTGAGCTTATAGGTAAGAGAACCGCCGGGCTCTGTGCAGTCATCGATGCTGGCTCCTCCCTCAAGGAAAAGGGCATCGTTAAACAGGTGCTCTGCGCCAAGAGAAAAACTTTCCCTGCTCCGTCCGTGGTTACCCAGATTGGTCGAACGGATACGCTCTTCTGTAAATTCTGCCCCTGCAGTCAATGCGTCAGGAATGCCTCCGGATACCTTGAATTCGATACCGGGCGTATAAACATCAGTGCAATGATGATTGAGGTAGAGGCTGCGCTGGCCGGTTTTATCCAGCATGAATTTATCCAGATGCCTGCGCCAGGAAAAATACTGGTTCACGGACGCATTGCCCGCCTGGTATGCCGCTTCCGACTGCACCAAAAACGTCTTTGTCCATTCACGGGAAGCAAAACCCCTCCCGGGAGTGTAAAAATCGTAAGCCCCGAATTCCTTCTCCTGATAGCCGGCATTAAGGGATAGCCGCGCGTTTTGCGATTCAATAAAAGCGGCGCAGGAATTCGTCACCGATCGCATATCAGTATCATCGCGCCACCCCCCAGAATCTTTTGACTCGGCGGAGAACCTCATCCCTGCATTTTCTCCCGCCCTTGTTATGCTCAAGAGGTTAGCGTATGCCTGATTAAGTCCGATGCTCGACTCAAATACCGCCTGGGAGGTATCCGGGGTCTTTATACTCATTTCAAGAGCGCCCCCGACGGCATTGGGCCCGGAAAGGGGAGAACGGGAACCGCTTGAGACCTTCATTTGCCGGATATCTTCCCTGGTAAACGGTATGTCGTAATTGAAGTGGCCGGTCTGCGGGTCGTTAATACGCCGGCCATTAAGAAGTATAAGGACCCCTTCGAATGAAGAGCCGCGTAGGGAAAAATCTGCTTGCGCACCCCTTGCCCCCCGGCGCTGGAGCTCTAAAGGAGAATACCGCAGGGCTTCCATGAAAGAGGAAGAAGGGCTGGATGCAAGGTTTTCTGTATCAAGGAGGTAAGTTGCCTGAGATAGATGAGACCTTGTGATAACAATGGGCTCCAGGCTAACAGGCTCCTGGCAAAGGCTGTTGCTCAAAGGAAGGCAAAGAGTGAAAAGAAAAAGGCCGCAGGTTATTTTTGTAAACATGCAGCCATTATACACAAAGCGAAGAAAATGTCAACTTATGAAAAATTATCGGTTTACAGTCTGCTTTCCAGCTTCTCTTATCTTAGCGGCAATGCAGGATCTCACCGGAGGTGATTTTCGTTTGCAGGCCGGAATCAAGCCTCAAGAGCAGCCCTCCGTCAAGGTCGATATCAAAGGCCTCTCCTTCTAAGTCCTGCTGTTGAGAAATAATGCGTACCCTCCTTCCCAGGGTGGTGCTGTAGGAACGCCACTTTTCTATTAAAAATGCGCTTCCTGAATCCTGCAACTGGAGATAACCGGATTCGATCTTGCGAAGAATCTCCTGTAGAAGCCGGATACGGTTAACCTGGGCTCCCGTAAATTCGCATAATGACGTTGCGCCTTCGGGAAGGGAGCGGGGGCCGTTATTGACGTTCAACCCCAGGCCAGCCACCACAAAACGGGTCATATCCGCTTCGGCGCTCAACTCCGTGAGGATGCCCCCTGTCTTTTTATTATTCAACATGATGTCGTTAGGCCACTTAATCCTTGCATCCAGAGAAAGTATTGCCCTCACGGCTTCACACACCCCTATGGCGACCAAAAGCGTTAACACCGGAACATACTGCGGCGGAAGCCTGGGCCTTAAAACCAGGGAGAAGTACAGCCCCTTGTATTTCGGAGAAAGCCACTGCCTTCCCAGCCTTCCCCTTCCTTTTGTCTGCGTCTCGGCCAAAACAATCGTTCCTTCGGGAGCGCCTCCCATACCCTTCTCGACGGCGATATCCATAGTCGAACCAACGCTCTCCATATAGAGGATATTTTTTCCGATAAGGCTGGTGCCCAGGCCGCTTTGCACCTCGTAAGGATAAAGCCTGTCAGGAGAAGAAAGCAGGCGGTAACCAAGGTGCGGGACCGCAAGGATCTCATACCCAGCCTCTTTAAGGTCCTGCATATGTTTCCAGAGGGCCTGGCGGCTGATCCCCAGGGCATTGCTTATCTCTTCCCCGGAAACGAACTCTCCGTTATTCTTCAGACGCTGAAGGATTTTTTCTCGCACGGTTATTTTTTATCGTAAAGGGGCGACATCTGCCTTAATTTTTCAACCACTGCCGGAAGTTCCTTAAGGACCGCATCAACGTCTTCCTGCGTGCTCCACCTGCCAAGAGTGAGCCTTAGCGACCCGTGGGCGATATCGTGCGGAAGGCCGATTGCCAGCAGGACGTGCGAAGGCTCCAAAGAGCTGGAGGTGCAGGCAGAGCCTGTGGAGGCGGCGATCCCGAGCATGTCCAGATTCAGCAGGATCGATTCCCCTTCGATGTAACGGATGGAGAAATTGACATTATTGGGAAGACGTTTGAGCGGGTGGCCGTTGAGGTAAACCTCGCTGATCTTCTCCTTGATCCCGGCAATGAGGCGGTCCCGCAAAGAGGTCTGGAACGCAGCCTCCTCCTGCATCTTCTGGCGGCAGAGCCTGATTGCAACACCTAACCCTACTATACCGGGGGTATTCTGGGTCGACGCCCTTCTGTTGCGCTCCTGGTCACCACCCTTCATGAACGCATCCAGGCGCGTCCCCTTTCTGATATAAAGCGCGCCCACGCCCTTGGGGCCGTAAAATTTATGCGCGGAAAGCGAAAGCATATCAACGTTAAGCTCATCCACATTCACCGGGATGTGGCCGACGGTTTGCACTGCATCCGTATGAAAATAGACGCCTTTCTCCCTGGCAATCTTCCCGATCTCACTTATCGGCTGGATGGTTCCGATCTCGTTATTGGCATGCATGATGCTGATGAGTATAGTCCTGGGAGTAATGGCTTTCTTGACTTCAGCAGGGTCAACCAAGCCCTGTTTATCAACGTTGACCTCGGTAACCTCAAAACCCTGCTTAGCCAGGAATTTCAAAGGCTCTGTTACCGCATGATGCTCGATGCGGGAGGTAATAATGTGATTGCCCTTGGCTTTCAAGGCAGAGGCAGTGCCTATGATTGCATGATTGTCTGATTCGGTGCCGCCGGAGGTAAAAACGATCTCTTCGGGCTTTGCGCCCAGGAAACCGGCGAGCTCGGTACGCGCATCCTCTATCGCCTTTTTAGCCTCCTGGCCGAATGCGTGAATACTGGAAGGGTTGCCGAAACGCTCGGTAAAATACGGAAGCATCTCTTTAAGAACTTCGGGGTCTGTAGGGGCGGTTGCCGCATAATCCAAATATATTCTTTTAGCCATTTTTACCTCGTCCTTCTCTTAAAAGTCCTTATCGCTCTTTTTGCGTTAAGCGCCTCATTCAAGCTTCCCGTACGGTATCCTCCAAGATCGAGAGTTACGTGCGAATAGCCCAGATGTTTCAAATAACGTAGGATCCGGTTGCGTGCGGCAATAAGTGCGGAGATCTTTCCGGCGGCGACCTCTATGCTGCAAAGTGTGCCGTAATCCCGCGTTCTGACCTGGTTGAAACCGATGCTACGCAAAAAACGCTCTGCCCGGCTGATCCTCTTGAGCGCTGAAGCGGTGATCCTGCTGCCGTAAGGTATACGCGAAGCAAGGCAGGCCATTGACGGCTTATTCCAGGTCGGCAGATTGAGCTTCCTACTTAAGGAGCGCACCTCTTTCTTGGTTATACCGGCCTCCTGCAGGGGCGAGCGCACGCCGAATATTTTTTTTGCCCTGGAGCCGGGCCTGAAATCCTTCAGGTCGCTGGCGTTGCTGGCATCAGCCACATACCGTAACCCAAGCCTCCTTCGCAGGGCCTCAAGCCTCCTGAAAAGCTCTGACTTACAATAATAACAACGTTCAACGGGGTTGGAAGAAAACCTCTTATCTTTGAGTTCATGCGTCTTTATGACTATATGCCTTACACCGAATTTCCGGCAGACTGTGCGCGCATGCGCAAGCTCTTCTTCCGGGTAGGTCAAAGAAACAGCGGTAACTGCCGCAACGGCCTCGGGCGAGAGCTCATCCACCGCCGCTTTTAAGAGGAATGTGCTGTCCACCCCTCCGGAATAAGCCAGCAGAAGGGAGCGCATTTTTCCAAGGATAATAGAGAGCCTGCGCAGCCGCGCAGAAGAGACTGCGGCCTTCATTAAAAATGGACTTCCATTGCCCGGGTAGGACAGATCTTGACGCAGAGTTCGCAGGCGATGCATTTGGTGTCGTCAAAATGCACTTTACGGCTGGCAGGGTCCACGGTAAGCGCCTGGGTGGGGCAGATTGGCACGCAAACCCCGCAGTCAGTGCATTTGGCCTCATTGCGCACGATGTCCTGGCTTAAGGGCTGTATCCTTACGCCGCAGGACTGCAGATATTCGACGCCCTTATCGAAGTTCTGCTCGCTGCCGGAAAGTTCCAGCACCATAAGGCCCTCCTCCTGCGGTGTAACCGAGGCCTTGAGTATATTGAAACTGAGGTCAAAATCCTTGACCAGTTTATATACGATGGGCTGGTCAACCAGCCTGTGAGGAAAATGCAGCACTATCCTCTTTGAAACCATCTCCTGCTCCCTGTCTTAACGGCCTACAAAAGGCGGCCTTTCTTTAAGAGGCTTAAAAACATACCCGGATTCAAATCCCGGCAGAGGTTGATGAGGCTCGCTTAACAGAAAATCTCCTTTTTGTATCCAGGATTTAAGCTCCAGTGAAATTTCTTTTGCCTTGGCATAACTTGAAAGCGCTCCGGTGGGAACGCTTTGGCCCATGAGCGTAATTGTACCTGATTTCAACTGCGCATAACTGACCTCGCCGAGGGACTCCGCAGACATCTGCGGATAAGCTGCGCTGTAGTCCACCACGCGGGCAAAGATCTCTTCGTCTTTTGCCGCGGCAAAGGCGCATATCTCCTCATTAAGCAAGGGGATCGGAACCCCTATGCCGACGCTTAAAGACACTCCGTAACCAAGCATGCTGGTGCCAACCAGCCACTGCGGCTTCATCTGCTTCAAGTCTCCGATGACAGCCAGGGTCCCTGCCGGAGTCACCGGGATGCCGTTTGTGCTTCTTTTAACCCCCGGGTTATGCTGTGTGCCCTGCCAGATGATGTACCCTTGCGCCCCTGCCAGGAATATCCTGGTGCCGATGCCGATAGTTTTATAATACGGGTCTTTGAGGAGCGGGGAAAGCTGGCCGGCAGAGCAATAGTTTGCATTGCCAAGGTTTGGCTTAAGTACCCCCATATAGGTGTAAAGCATCCTGTCCGAAAGATTGACGGCCACGTTATAATTCTGGTAGCAATTGCGGATATTCAATAATACCGCTTCGTTCATGTCGCGGATATTAATCAGAGTCTCCAATTTCTTGCGGGGGTAGCAATCAGTGCCGTAGCTGGTAGCCTCCAGAAGGACGTCCTTACCTGAAACAAGCTCCTGGATCACGTGTCCCCCGCCGTACTTGAACTCTCCGGGAAACACCTTATTGCGCGGATCGTCATCGGGAAGAGCGGTTGCGCCCAGGAATATGTCGGTTGCCGCAAGCCCGCAATAAGCAGGAACGTCGTTGAGAGTGCACGTTCCTCCGCCAATCTTGATGCGCGGCTTTGAATGGCCTATGTTAAAGTAGGCGCCGCTTGAGCACATCGGACCGAAGGTGCCGGTTGTAACCACGTCAACCTGGCGGCAGGCCGCGCTTACGCCTTTTTTAGCGACCAGGTCTATGATCTCCTCGGCAGTAGCAACAACGACCTGGCCTTTCTTTATCTTTTCGTTTATCTCTTTTATGCTTCTCATGATGATATGATCACAAAGCTACTATTTCTTTGACCTCCGGGACTTCCTGCTTAAGGATCTTCTCGATGCCCATCTTAAGCGTCATCTGGCTCATGGGGCAGCACCCGCAGGTACCGGTAAGCCGCAACTTCACCACGCCTTCGTTGCTAACCTCCACCAGTTCGACATTACCGCCGTCAGCGGCGAGCATCGGGCGTATCTTATCCAGGGCCTTCTCGACTTTATCCTTCATGTTAACGCTCCTTTTGAAAACGTTCGTTGGCAATGTCGTAATTATAACATCCCGACGTGAAAATAACAAGGAAATAACAACAAGGCGTCACAACAAAACCTCCGCCATCCCAAACTCCAAAATTAGAAAATTAGGGACGCTCCCCATCGCCAAATCCCAATAGGCACCAACAGGTTACAAACACACGTTTTACAAATCAAAGGAGTAATTGTAAACTGACTTGTTGTAACTTCTATAAATTAAAGCAGTTGCAACGAGGGGAAACAGTCCCGATGGTGGAATTGAGGATATTAAAATTTGAATGCAAGACACAATTCCACCTGGTATGCATTATCCGCCTTCCCGTCCCCCCGTACATACGGGCTTAAGATGCTACCTGAGGTATCATCCCGTACGGCGCGGTAAAAACGGCCAGGGAGAAAATATCCGGCAAGGAATTCAAGCGTCAGCCGCGAATTAAGTTTATAATCGATGAGCAAGTCTGCCTCCCATCCTAAATCTCTCGACAGATACACCCCTTCTCCTTCACGCATGCCTACGGGCCTGGCAAAAGACCGTAGATAGTAAAAATAGAGCGAGATATCCAGACGCTGGCAAGCCGCATAATCGGCTCCGATACAAGGCATCAGCAGGTTGTCGAAATCGCCGGCAGAAAAAGTCCCGGGCCTGGGCACACCATAGTTCAGGCCGTAACCCCCTCCCATAGCCACGATAGGCAGCATGTCAACATTGCTGCTGCTTATGGAATCGCCCAAATTCCCGTTTAACGGAGAATAGTAGCTGAAGGCCCTGTTTTTTGACGAAAGCAGCAGCGTATCCGCAGCTGCAGCCGACTCCTCGCTTGATTTATTCCCCGAGGCACAGAGGAATTTTAAAGAAGGAGTAAGCTTACCGGCATAATACTCTGCTCCCGCATACGCCAGATACCCCGAATGTTCGACATCTTTGAAGCCCGGGTCAGAGCTTTCTGCTTTACCAAAGTTCCGTGCGCACTCCAGGGAAAAAGAACATCTCTGCCCTGCTAGCCTCCATGCCATTCCTACGGTGCCAAGCAGGTCTTTCTTTACCGGCGATGCGAAGAGGTTGTCGCGTTTGCCGTCGGAAGTATGATCGCTTAATACCCCAATATACGGCCACAGATAACCGCCGTCGGTCTCATACTTGAGGTCTGCGGCAAAAAAATTCTCTGCTCCGTGGTTATAATCAATGCCCTGCTCTTTATCCTGGCGTACGCGCGGGCCCAGCCGATTCTTGTTGCGTAGGTCAGGCCGGCAATAATAGAACCTCAAAAACAGGTCCCCAGACTTCAAGGTGTAGCTTAACCCGTAATTCTCATAGCCGCCGTTAAGGGCAAAACCATTGCCCACTTCATAAAGATACAGCCCGGCCTTAAGCCTGGATGAACGCTGCAGAGGCAGGTCGATCCAGAACTCCTCCAGCTCGGGGAGTAGCTCATCCCTCCGGTAAGCCTCAATGCGGCCCCCGGAATTAGCCAGGGTATTATGCACAAAAAGCGGGGCGCTGTAATCGTAAGGGCCGTTACGTTCTGCTTTAAGGTACACCAGGGTGTCGCTTTCTTTCAAGCGTAGCGTCAGAGCCAGATTATAATCGAGGCCCGTATAGGCGGTGGTATCGTCACTAATGCTGCTATCCAGGTCTGCTACATTCTTAAAGATGGCCAGGTCATGGCGCAGGTAGGCGTCAAAAGAAAGCAGGAGTGCTTCGGTTTCGAGTATGCCTGCAGCAAAGCAGGAGCCGGAAAGGATAAATAGTGCCGCAGAGAAAACCAGGGAACAATATATATTCCTTCGGGCCATTGCCTCGGGCGTTACACCCCTTCTTTTCCGGCCAGGGTATTTTGCAGAAACTGCCTGAATTCGGGAGGAAACTCTATCTTTGCCCTTCCCGCAGAGCATGTATCGACAGCCTTAACAAGTGAAGCCATCCTCTGGTACGGTACGGTTACCAGAAGCTTGTCTTTTTCCACGTTGCAGATCTTTCTGGCGGTATAATCATAAAAAGAGATGTTCACCTCCTGGCTCAAAAGAGGGTAAATCAGGCTCATCCTGCAGGTAGGGCCGCCGATCTGAATGCGGGGCATTTTCCCGTCGATAAAAACCGATAGGGTTAGAAGCCTGCAGGCTGCCTCGGCATTGCAGACAAAAACGCACAGGTCCGGCTGGTGTTGTGCGCCCTCCAGGGGAGAGAGTAGAAAATGCTTCGCTGAGGTATCAGGAGGGGGTTGCATCTCTTTAATGAGGTTTTCCAGGGCGTCATAGGAACAGAAAAGCTTCTCCCCCTCAACCACAAATTTCTTTACCATATCCAGGACGCGCTGATCCGAAATCTTACGAAAACCCAGATGCCAGGAAGCCCCGAAACAGGCATTGTTGGCTTTATCGATGCGCACAACCTCACCCCTCCCTGCATCCAATAACGCCCTGCAGATACGCACTCTTTTATCTGAAGGCTGGGAGATACGCCCTTCCAAAAGGCTCACCCCTACCGGGCTGTAGTCAAGGCTCAACAACTCTTTAAAAAACTGCGCATATCCCTGCCACTCGTGCATACACACTCCTTGAAGGGATCATGTTTTGGCAAAACGCAGTGCCTTTGCAGGGCAAGCCGCAACGCAAAGCCCGCACCCCAGACAATCTTTATCCGTAACAGGAGACTCCCCTTCCTTTCTGAAATCATATGCCCTGATCTGCATGGGACACACCTGGGAGCATCTTTTGCATTCAATGCAGGATACAGAGTTAATAAGCAGGGCCGATGTCTTGCGTGAAGTCAACCTGATCATCGTGCCTACCGGACAGACCATGCACCAGGAGCGCTCATGAAGGAAAAAAGCCAGAATAAGGCCAAGGAGGGTAGTGAAAGAGACGAGAATGACCAGGGCCGTACCCATGCGTTCAGGGTGAGGCCAATAACGCAGGAAGAAAAAGAGCATAACTGCCATAAGTAGCCCCAGAACCGTTATTCTCGAGGGCATACCCCTCAAGAAGGAGGGGACCAGGCGATGCGGACTGAACATTCCGGCAAAGGCATCATAGAAGCTTCCGCGCGGACAATACCAATTGCACCAATACCGGCCCTTGAATAAACCGACAGCAATGCCCAGCAGGAGACAAGCAAGGATTGAGAAGCCCAAAACAGGATATTTCCAACCGAAGGCAAGCACGACAATAAAAAATACGGACATCCACGATTGCTTCAGCCTTCTTTTCCGGTAGAACTCCCTGAATGACTGCATATTAAAAATTATGCTGCGCCAGATACCTGAAGGCGCTCAGCGCTGCCTTCGCTCCTTCGCCTGCCGCGATGATGATCTGTTTTTCCGGAACATCGGTGACATCTCCAGCGGCAAATATCCCTTCAACGCTTGTTTCATTGCGGCTATTCACTTTTATCTCTCCGCGCTCATTCTTTTCAACTCCTGAGGCGCATTCGGAATTGGGGATAAGACCAATCTCGACAAAAATACCCTGAACTGCCAGGCGCCGGGATTGCCCTTGACTAGCAATCTCAAGGCTGCTGACCATCTTCTCCCCGAAAATGCCGGTCACGGAAGTTTTGTTAAAGATACTGACGTTTCCGGCATTACGGATCTTTTCCTGCATCACCTCATCGCCGGTAAGCCCTGCGGCTGTATTGACGATGTAAACCTTTGAGGCGATATTTATAAGCTGCAAGGCTGCGTCCAACGCGGAATTGCCTCCGCCGATGACGGCAACGTCTTTGCCGGAGAAAAGCGGCCCGTCGCAGGTGGCGCAATACGTAAGCCCTTTATTCTTGAATTCTTTTTCTCCGGGGACATTCAGCTCCCGGGAACGCTTACCCGAAGCGATGATCGCGCTCCTGGCTTGATATTCCCCCTTATCGGATTTGACCGTTACGATATTGCCGGAACGCTTAACCTCCCTGGCAAACTCACTCTCCTTAACCTCTATACGGTAGCGGCGCATGTGCTCTTCGAATTTTGCCGCCAGGTCAGGGCCGGTAACAAACTGATAACCGGTGTAATTCTCGATATCCCCGCTCCAGGCTGCCTGGCCTCCAATATCTCCGGCAATAACCAGGATATTCATGCGCTTACGCGCCGCATACACACTCGCCGTGATCCCTGCCGGGCCGGCGCCGATTATGATCAGGTCGTACATACTCTTACCCTGAGAGGCCTAATATCCGGGCTATACGGGCCTTATCGAAACCAACGATAATCTGACCGTCTATATCCAGAACCGGAACACCCATCTGGCCGGACTTTTCGATCATTTCTTCCCCGGCTTGCTCGTTTGAAGAAACGTCGATATCCTCGAAGGCAATATTGTTATCCTTCAGGTATTGCTTGGCACGGATGCAATAGGGGCAGGTGGGAGTGCTGTATATGCGTATCTTCTTATCCATCTTGTTCTTCTCCTTTTTATCCCTCAAAAACGCTCTTTAGCTCTTGCTGATATGGTGAGGGGTCAGATCAACTATCTCTTGAACCTGCATTGCGATCATATATGCGGGCTTCGGAAGCATTGCTTCTGGATGGCGGGCGTGGCCCTTCTCCTCTTTCATATTCCTGATCACCCGCTGGCTAATCCTGGATGTAACCTTCTCTTCCCAGGCCTTAATTATCTTCGGGCTTACATACTCTGCCCTGATTATACGGGCCTTCCCTTTCAGGCAATACCCCTTGAACTTATGCTCATCGACCGCCGTGATGCTGATGTGCTGATTTTTTTTGAGGTTCTCAAAGGTCTTGCCCATGTACAGATCCAGTAAATAAATTTTCCCACTGCTATCGATATCAACCAACCCCTTACAGGCGCTGTGGGGAGTCGAATCAGGGTCAACGGTAGAAACGACCATGAAGCTTTGATTTTTTAAAAAACTTATTATCTCCTCAGAAAGCTTTTCCATAGACAGGATATTGTTAAACCTTTTCGAACATATCCTTGCCAACCCCGCATTCAGGGCATTTCCAGTCCGCAGGCAGGCTTTCAAAGGCAGTGCCGGGGTTGACTCCGTTTTCAGGATCTCCCTGCTGGGGATCATAGATATAACCGCATACTGTGCAACGATATTTTGCCATCTCAATGCTCCTTTATTAGTATTTGGTAAATTCGGCTATTTTTTCTTCGATAAGCTTCTTATGCTTCTGCTCCTCGGTGGCAAGAAACAGAAAAATCTCCTTGGCTGCGGGATATTCATTAGCAAATTTTTTGTAAATTTCCGCCGCTTCCACCTCCTTACCAAGCGCCACCTTCAGTGCCTCAACCGGCCCCATGGCTACCTCCTCTTTATCTCTTCTGCGAATTTGCTTCCGAATGCATAACAGCTCTTCAACTCTTCCGGACTGGGAGCATACTGAACGCTTAATCCGGGCAGGACAATCTCAACCCCTGTCTCCTTCAAAACCACCTCCATCTCCTTTACCGCCCCTCCTGCCCAACCGTAAGAACCGAATGCGGAGGCGATGCGGCCTTTGGGGCGCAACCCCTTGAATAATTCAAGGAACCCGCCCATAGCAGGAAGCATATCGTTGTCGTGGGTCGAAGAGCCGAAAACAAAACCTTTAGCATCAAGCATCTCTGTGATAACCTCGGTGCGGTCGGATGAAGCGATATCAAAGACCTTCACCGGCACGCCTGCATCGCTTATGCCCTGAGCGATCGCGCGCGCCATCTTTTCGGTAGCCTGCCACATCGTTTCATAAACGATAACCGTCTTGGCAACGCCAGTGCTGGCTGCCCAGGAAGAATAGGCATTGATGATCTTCATCGGGTCTTTACGCCAGATAATGCCGTGGCTGGGCGCGATCATCCGGATAGGAATGTTCATTTTCTTCACTTCTTCGATTTTCTTAAGAATGAGCCCTCCCAACGGCCAGAGTATGTTGGCGTAATATTTCCTTGCCTCCTCCATCAGGGCGCACTGATCGACCTCGTCATCAAAGCGTTCGGAGGTTGCATAGTGCTGCCCGAAGGCATCATTGGGAAACAGCAGTTCTTCTTCGGGGCAATACGTAAACATGCTGTCCGGCCAATGGATCATGGGGGCCTCGACAAACGTCAAGGTCCGTGCACCCAGCTTAAGCGTATCGCCGGTCTTTACCGTCTGGAAATCCCAATTACCGTAATAGTTCTTGTAAAGCCCTTCTTTGCACTTCTGGGTACCGATGACCTTGGCGCGCGGGCAAATCTTCATAAGCCCGGGCAGGGCGCCGGAATGATCGGTCTCCACGTGGTTGGCAATGACATAATCTATCCTCTCCGGAGGGATTATTGCTGAAATCCTGTCGAAGAACTCTTGCGAAAAAGGGGCGTGCACCGTATCTACAAGCGCTACTTTTTCATCGATTATGAGATAGGCGTTGTAGGTAGTGCCCCTCTTGGTTGTATAGGTATGGCCGTGGAAATTGCGCACACTCCAGTCCAGAACCCCTACCCAGAAGATATTTTTTTTGATTTCTATCTTATCCATCTCTCCCCCCTTTAAAAACAGGGAGTGCGCGCCGAAAGACAGACACGGCTTTCGGCGCCCCCTTTTTCATTGTAGCACTGATAGCGGTTTATTTCTTCCTTTTTGTTGTCGTGCCTCGCTTTGCTCTCATCGGCTTTCCGCAACACCACAGCGTGGTGCCTGCAACCCCGCAGGAACTAATCACAACCTCCCTGCCGCAGGGAACACAAGTCAATTTCTGGCCTTTTTTTAACGTATTCATAGGAACCTCCTTTTGTTATGCTCGTGGGCAACGACAATCTCTTTTATCCCTCTCTAGCCTTCTCTCCTCCTGCTCCTCACAGCATACAAGCGGGATAAAGCTAAAAGTACCCCCCCAGGTATACGGATTGGAAGCAACATAAACTGCAGGTAAGCGTCTTTTTCACGTATACCACCCCCTTTTACCCTCTTATGTTTTGATGCCGGAGGAGTAAAAAGGTTTCAGGATATTTTTTCCAGAATGAACTGGCTGATCTTCTGCTTCAGGCGCGCCGGGATATCCCCGCACTCCAGGGATTCGCTGATACGCAGGGCCCGTGCGTAACTCTGCAGGAAAGAGGCACATTCCTCACAATCCGCAATATGCCTGTTGAAGCCTGCCAGCTTATCCGCCTCCAGGGACTGGCGCGCATATTGATAAACAAATCTGGTCCAGAGCCCGCACGTCGGCTCTTCCTTGCTTATATGCTGCCTTTTATCTTTATAATAATCCCTGATCTCCGATGCGATCATCGCATGGGCCCTGTGCAGCCTGGTCTTCAGGGAATTCACCTTTATGTTCAGCACCTCGGCGATCTCCTTGAGAGGCATATCCTGGGTATGGTGCAGTATAAAAGGGATACGGTATTGTATCGGCAAAAGGCTTAAGGCCCCTTCTACCCTTTTGCGCAATTCGCGCTCAAGGAGTGCTTTATCGGGAAGTTTCGGCCACCCTGCCAAACTCCCATCGCTGCGCACTTCAAGGTCTTGCGCGGATGTATATGCCTTTTGCCGGCGTGACCTCGCACGCAGATACATCAAAGATTCATTATAAGCGATGCGGTAGATCCAGGTAGAAATGCTTGATTCGTTCCTGAAGCCCTTGAGGCTATTGATGACCTTCAGGAAGGTATTCTGGGTGATGTCCTTGGCATCCTGTTCGTTGCGCACGATGCCCACGGCAAGGCGAAAGACCTTTTCATGGTATTTCTCGAATATTTCCTTAACGGATGCGCGAGGATCCTTCACGCTTTTACCACGTCCTGCACGGCTTTTTACGAGCCATCCTCCTGGAGCCGGTCTATGAGGCGCGCCATGATAAAGTCGTTTTCGGTAAGCCCTGAGGCTGCGTGCGTGCTCAAGGAAATCTTAACTTTATTATAACTGACCGTTACGACTGGATGATGCCCCTGTTCTTCGGCAAGAATGGCAACCATATCAAAAAAATATTTTGCATCTTCAAAATGGCCGAACCCGAACTCCTTGACCAGTCTTTTCCCTTCGGGGGCTTCCCATCCGCGGTAACGGGCCATAAGCTGCTCCACTTTGCCTTTCGGCAGCGCAGCTACCCCTCCCTCACAAGGCGTGCAGCTTAAAGGTGCTGAAGCCGCAACGACAACCGGGCTTTTGAGCACCTTCTGGATATTGACAAAGACGTCTTCATAGTCGGGCGGGCTGGTTAATTCCGGCACTATCTGGATGTAGCGAACGGTATTTCCGCTGTCGATGATCAACACGGCGCGCGCAAGAAGATTAAGCTCCCTGATAAGAAGGCCGTAATTAATGCCGAAGGAGCCATTCTTATAATCGGAGGCAAGGCTTACGTTTGCAATACCGAAAGAATCGCAAAAGCGCTTCTGGGCAAACGGCAGGTCCTTGCTCAGGCCGATGACAGCAATCTCTTCTCCTAACCCGGCAGCCCGCTTATTGAACTCTTTAACCTGGAGGTCGCACACCGGCGTATCAAGCGAAGGAAAAGCGGTAAGCACTTTGACTTTTCCTTTAAATTGCGCAAGGCCTACTTCTGCAAAGTCCGGGGAAACGGCTTTGAAATCCGGCGCAGAATCGTGGACGCGCAGCAATCTGCCGGCCAGCGTCAGCGGCCTTCCCTGGAAAGTGACTGTCCGCGCCATAAGGCACCCCTTTCTAACCGTCCTGTTCTTCCCTGTCCATTTTCATCCCTATTCGACGGTAATCTCTTTTGAGCTCTCCCACAAGCCGTGAATATTGCAGTAGGCAACCGCAAGCAACGTCCCGGGCTTATCTGTTTTAAAAGCACAGGTGACCGCAGGATGGGTAAAAACCGTGCTGGTATTGGGGCCCTGCGTCGAGGCGCCATGGGCGCTGAATTCAAAATGCCCTATCTGATAAGGGAATCTTTCATGCGCCGGCAGGAAATATACCGCGACCCAGCCTATATGATGCTCGGTTGTATTGGGATGCGGTATCTCTTTCCCGACGCTGACCATAACGCTCACCAGCTCCCCCTTCTGTGCCTTCTGGACTGCCTCTATAACCGGGACGTGTTTTTCGCTCTTCCAGTCTGCGCTCTGCACGGTATCTTTTATGCTTGCCATAATGCTACCTCCTTTTTTTTCGCTCGTTAATACCCGATAAAATTCTCGGTCATAATATTCTGTTGCCGGCAGCCCACTTCAAGGGCCACTGACTTCATTGCCTCTACCATCCGGGGAGGGCCGAAGATAAAAAGCCTGCGTTCTTGCGCATCGCACGTCTTCTGCTGAAACAAATTTTTATCTATAACCCCGAAGAAACACTGCTCGTCTTTAGGCCGGCAATCCGTAACGGTGTAGAACACCTTGATAGCGGGGTTCTGGCGCTGCCAGGCATCGATCTCCTGCTTAAAGGCGATCTCATCTTCGGTACGGTTGGAATAAAAGAGCTCTACATCCGTGGTGAGTTTTTTATCCGCGATATATTCCAGTATCGATATTACCGGCGTGATGCCTATCCCCCCGATCAAAAATCCGATCTTCGGGTATTCTTCTTTGAATACGCAATTCCCCATGGGCAGCTTCAGCAATACTGCCTCGCCCTTCTGGAGCCCGGCGAGCTTACGTGAAAAAGCAGAATCGCTTATCCTCTTGGTCACTTCAAGGTAATCCCGCTGCGGCGAACAAGATAAAGAAAGATACTTGTTGAGCTCTCTATTCTCCCGCTGTGCTTCATCGAAGATAACCTGGAGGAATTGCCCCGGGAGAAAGGGCTGCTTTTGGGGAGGGAGAAATCTGAAGCTTTCAACCGTCGGCGTCCTTTTGAGGCGTTCGATAAGCTTTGCGCGTATCTCCTGCATGCCGGAAAACCCTTTCCTTGTCAGAGAGAATAAAACCACACGTTGTTTTTTATTATACACACATTCGCCGGGATACTCCATTATTATTTCTTTGGCTTCAAGATGTCTGCCAGGTCCCGTTGGGCGGTAGTGATAGGCTTGAGGTCAAAATTCTCCTGCAGAACCTTAAAGACATTGGGAGTGATAAAGGCAGGCGGCGTAGGACCGATACGTATGCCTTTGACCCCCAGAGCAAGCAGTGTCAGCAATATAGCCACTGCCTTCTGCTCAAACCAGGAGAAGACCAGCGACAAAGGGAGGTCATTGACCCCGCAATTGAATGCCTTGCTCAAGGCAAGCGCCACCTGAATGGCAGAATAGGCATTATTACACTGGCCGATGTCAATCAGGCGCGGGATGCCGTTGATGTTGCCAAAATCAAGCTTGTTAAAACGGTACTTGCCGCAGGCAAGGGTAAGTATGACGCAGTCTTTAGGCACTCTCTCGGAGAATTCCGTAAAATAATTCCTCCCCGGCCGTGCCCCGTCGCAACCGCCCACCAGGAAGAAATGCCTGATGTTCCCCGCCTTCACCGCTGCGATGATCTTATCCGCGATCCCCAGTATCGCGGTGTGATGAAAGCCTGTCGTGACTTTCCCTGCCGGCGCTTCAGGAAGCTCCGGAGAGGCAAGGGCCTTTGCGATAACCGCGGAGAAATCGCGTCTGTTGACATGCGTTGCCCCGGGTACTCCGGCGATACCGGTGGTAAAAAGCCTCTCCAGATACGAATTTTGCGGAGGGATAAGCACGCAATTGGTAGTGACCAGTATCGGGCCAGGAAAAGCATTGAATTCCTTTTTCTGCTCCTGCCAGGCGCCGCCGAAATTCCCTGCCAGGTGCTTAAATTTTCTCAGTTCCGGATACCCGTGCGCCGGGAGCATCTCTCCGTGCGTATACACATTAATCCCTTTACCTTCGGTCTGAACAAGCAGCTCATAAAGATCGAGCAGGTCATGGCCGGTAACGAGTATCCCGGGGCCCTTTCTGGTGCCGGTTGCCACCTCCGCTGGGTAGGGGTTGCCGAAACGCTCGGTATGCACCTTATCCAAAAGCTCCATGGCGCGCAAATTCATCCTACCGCACTTAAGCACGAGCTCGATATGCTGATCCATGTCAAAACTTACATTGGTTAGGGTTTTAAAGAGCGCTTCATCCATGAATGCGTCTACGTCTTCGTCGCGCGCACCCAGTTCCCTGGCGTGATAGGCATAGGCAGCCACCCCTTTAAGCCCGAAGAGCGCGATATCCTGAAGACTCTGGATATCGGCATCCTTACCGCATACGCCAAGCGTCGTACAGCCGCTTCCGCCTGCCGTCTGTTCACACTGGTAGCAAAACATCTTTATGCTCCTTTCCTCTCGTTATAACGTTTTTCCCCCAGGCACTCCCTGGCATAGGCGCACCAATCCGCGCACGATACGTCTTTTTTCCCGCGCAGAGAGAACCCGCAACGCGGGCAAAGCGCTTTAATTTCATCTGAAAAAATTTCCACTGCATATCCGCACTGCGGGCATTCATGGGTGTCTATCGTAAGATTACGCCTCTCCTGGCCGGGGCAGCGTGCAATCATTTAATTCTTTCCCCCTTGATGCCGATAACCGCTTCCCTGAATACCACCTGCTTCTTTGAGGCCTCTATCGCCTCTTTTATAACCGGCAGCATACCAAAGCAGCAGGGCACTTCCATATGGGCATAGGTTATAGACCTGATGGTATTGTTCTCTATTATCTGAGTTAATTTTTCCCTGTAGACAGATACATCGTCGAGTTTCGGGCAGCCGACAAGCAACACCCTGCCCCTGAGGAGGTCTTCGTGAAAATCAGCATAGCTGAAAGGCACGCAATCAGCCGCTATCAGGAGGTCTGAATTCTCAAAAAACGGCGCCTGCACAGGGACAAGCATGAGCTGTACCGGCCAATTAGAAAGACGGCTGGCTGTCTGCGCAACGCTTGAGCCTGCAGCAGGCCGGGCGACATCTTTTCCTGAAAACTCCATGGCCCGGGAACCGGGGCATCCTGCAAATCCCTTAGCTTGAGGATGGGGGTCGGTAAAGACCCTTATTCCTTTTTCCTCTAAATAAGTAACCGCTTCTTTCAAATAGGTTTCCTGGTTATGGTCCTTGAGATGTTTAAGGTGGGCCTTGATGACATTAGGCCCCTGCGGGATTATGTTCTCCATCACCTTGCGTTCATCATAGGCTTCGGCCTGGCGCTCTTCTACGGAGATCGCTCCCTGCGGGCAGGCGCCCAGACACGCCCCCAGGCCGTCGCAGAAAAGATCGCTCACCAGCCGCGCCTTTCCGTCAATGATCTGCAAAGCCCCCTCCGGGCAATTAGGGATGCACAGGCCGCATCCGTTGCACTTAGCGTCGTCGATACGGATAATCTTTCGTTTTGACATACAGTTTATCCTCCCCTGATCAATGAAGAGATTGTGATATTCTTCAATTCGCCGACGACAAGGCCTTCGATGCGGTCCAGCTTCTTTTTAAGCATACAGCGCCTGACATTAGGGCAGACCTCTTTCTTAAACAGGCACTCATTGAGCTTAAACTCTCCCTGAAAGATCCTGAGGATATCCAAAAGGTAGATCTCTCCTGCCGCGAGCCGGAGTTTAAAACCTCCTCCCTGGCCCTTGTAAGACTTAAGCATCCGGCTCTTATTGAGCGCTTGAAGGATCTTCCTTAAAAAAGGCCGTGGGATTTTCAGTCGGCGCACAAGCTCTGCCGCGGAAACCATTCTTTCTTTATGCATCGAGATGTAACAGAGGGCTCGCAACGCGTAATCTGTATCCCTGGTAATAAGCTTCATGCCTTTCCTTTATGTATGATAACAATCGGGGCAGTTTAGCGTCATGCCCCGAAGACGCACTAAAGCGTTCCCTTTAAGCAACCCTTATGGTATGGCTGCTCGTTACAGGCAGTTTAACGTCGTGCCTGAGGACTTGCTCTGGCAGCCTTCTTTACAGTGGGCTACGGGCCTGAGCATCCAGCGGATCGTTACTTTCATAGCTCCTCCTTTCGAAGTTGTAATAATGATACCATATTTGTATCATTTGTCAAGGTTTTTTTAAATAATTTGTTTCTTAGCAGAAGGATTAGCGCAGGATCAGGTTTGCCAGATACCCCAGGATGAGCACCTGCGGTACGGTTACCAAGGGGAGCCACAAGGCAGTGCGCCTGCCCACATTCGACCAGAGCAGACCTATCTCGGTATAATCGGTTACTACCCCTGCCATAAGGAAAACGAAACTGTTGCCCAAGGCATGGGTTTGCCGGTAGATCTCAAAGGCAAAAGGAGAGGACCCTTCCGAGCATACTTCAATGACGGTTGCTACACCCAGAGTGACCATGAGCCCGGTAATACTGGGCCCCATAAAGCGATGGAAAAAGTGCACCGGGATGTATGCGGCTGCCAGGCTTGCTGCTGCCATCCCGGCGATAATCCACCATAGTACCATATTGGATAGGGCCTGCGCGCCCAGCAATACACCCTTAGCATCCCTGCGCAGTTGCGTAAGGCTTAAGCGGTAATCCTGCAGGCGGGCTTTCATATCACGGCGGATAGAATACCCTTCTTTGACCTCGGCAGAGTTTACATTCTTTTCTATGAGCCCACGCTTCTCAAGGAACATAAAGATGAACCCCGTGTTCAGCGCTACCAGCAAGGCCGCGGCAATAATAAGGAGCCCGTTAAGCCCGAAAAAACCCACCAGCATCATGGTCATGGTGAAATTGGCCCAGGGGCTTGCCAGGAGAAAACTAACCACTGCCGGAGCAGCAGCGCCTTTTTTGTGCAACTGGATGGAAAGGGCGAGGATACCGTGGCTGCAGGCGCTCAAAAGAAAACCTAAAAGCACGGCGTTCAGTATTGTCGCGGGTGAATTGCGGGCAAGGACCTTTGAAATATATTCCCGGGGGATAAAATGGTCGATCAGGCCTCCCAGGAACAAACCCAGGAGTATCGCCCACCAGATGAGCTTGATATAAGAAAAAAAGGCAAAGCGAAAAGGCGCCAGAGAAGGCAGCGGATAAGAAAGTGCGATAACGCAAAGGATGATGATAACGGTAAGCAGGAGCCGCTTCTGCGGGGTAAGCCAAAAGCCGCACGTTTTACATGCGCCTCCTGCGGCAGGAGAAGCCTGCCGCTCAAAGGCCTCCTTGCACTGTTTACTGCAGAAATAAAACTTCTCGGTACCCCTCTGCGTGCTAAAAGGGGCCTGGGGACTAACCTGCATCCCGCAGACAGGGTCTCTGGGCATGGGTTATTTTTCTTTGGCTAAGATCTGCATAAATACGTCGACGATGCGGGGGTCGAATTGCGAGCCGGAACCGTCTTTGATGATCCTGATCGCTTCTTCCTTGGTGAAAGCCTTTTTGCGGTACGGGCGGTGGGAGGTAAGCGCCTGATAGACGTCTGCGATAGCGATGATGCGCGCTCCGATGGGGATTTCTTCGCCTTTGAGCCCGCGCGGATAGCCCTTGCCGTCCCAGCGTTCATGATGATACAACATAAGCGGTATGATATTATGGAAGAATTGTATGGGGCGGATGATATCAACGCCGATCTGGGGGTGTTTCTTGATCTCCTCGAACTCCCTCTTTTCCAGCTTTGAGCTCTTGTTGAGGATCCTCTCGCTGATGCCAATCTTACCCAGATCATGCAGCATGCTTGCCTGGCGGATAAGCTCTATTTCATATTTCGAAAGCTTGAGTGCATAGGCGATCTCGGTGGCATAATGCACGGTGCTCTCAACGTGTTCTCCCGTATAGTGGTCCTTGACCTCGATCGTCTTGGCAAAGGCAAAGACTGCTTCGATAAGGCTCTGGTTGGCGCGCTTATTAAGCTTCTCCAGTTTTTCCCTCAGGAACTTGGCGCTGGAGCTGACTTCTTCCGCGGTGGGAGGAGCGGTTTTCTTCTCTTTCAAATCGAGGGAAGAATATACCTTGTTGCCACCGTACTCTTTAACCTTGCTTAATACCTGGTCAGCCACTTCAACCAGATCCATGCCGCGGGTGATCTTGTCTTCCGGATACGAGGAGACCGCTCCGCTAAGCTTCAGCTTGACGCTGTGCTCTTTATTCCCGAAACTGTGCGTGGTCATAGAATCCATCAGTCTCTGCGCCAGCACCAGGGTCGTTGCGCGGTCTGTGCCGGGAAAGATGACGACAAACTCCTCTCCTCCGAACCTGATGATGATGTCATACTTACGCACCATCTTCTTCAAATGTCCGGCAAGCTGCTTCAAGGCAAGATCGCCGAACTGGTGGCCGTATACGTCGTTTATGGACTTAAAGTAATCCACATCGATCATCATAACGGAGAGCGGGTGGGCATAGCGCCGGGCGCGGTAAAACTCAGCTTCAATGACCTCTTCCAGATAGCGGTGGTTAAAAAGGCCGGTATGGGAATCGCGCAGGGCAAGCACTTTAAGCCTCTTGTTCGACTTTATCAGTTCCTTATTGAGGATCTCTAATTTTTGTTCCGCGCGCTTGCTCTCGGTGATATCGCGGACGTATTCTATGACCCCGGTGATCTGCCCGGTAACTACATCGAACATCGGGAAACTGTAGAGGTCAAGCCAGCCGACAATCTGGCCTCCTGCCCCGGTTTTAGGCACGGTTTCATAAGCTGCCTCACCTGACTTTAGGGTCCTGAGGCTCGGGCAGACCTTGCAGTGCTCGCGGCGGCCGTGATAGGCCTCGAAACATTTCTTTCCGACAAGAGGCATATAGTAGGAATACCACTGCTCCATGGTCGGATTGACCCGGACAATATTAAGTTCTTTATCCAGGATACTGATGCCATCCTGGATGCTGGTAAAGACATTGGTCAGGAACCGTTCACGCTGGTTGATCTCGGCATTTGCGTATTTGTGCTGAAGGGCATTGCTTAAAACCTCGCCGACCTTCTTAAGCAAGGCGATTGTATCTTCGGACCAGGATATACGCCTGGAAAGGGAATCGAAACCAAGGATACCGATGACCTTCTTGCCGTAGAGCATCGGCACCATCAGTAGGGATTGCACCCGGTCTCGTTGTATAAGCTTTTTTTCCGAGGATGCTTCCGGAGGAAGGTCTGAGATATCGCTGACGACAACGGGTTCTTGCGCCAGGAACTTCTTCGCAAACCAGACAAACTCCCTGGCAGACAGGTTTCTTAACTCGCCTAACTGGGAAGGGATCCCCGGAGCGCACCACTCGTAGGCGATGTCGGCTTTTTGCTGATCTTCAGAAACAAGGAAGACATAGCTGCGCTCAACTCCCGCATACTCGCCAATTGCTTTGAGGGCAATGGTTATCTCTTTATCTACTTCCTCGGGAAGAACAGTAATGAACCGGGAGGATATGCCTGCGATAATCTCCTCAAAGCGGGCGCGCTCTTCAAGCAGGACCCTGATCCTGCAACGCTCTTCTTCCACTCCTATAGAGGAGGCAATGATCCCCATAATCCTCGTATCCTCTGGCCCCGGCAGAAAATCCCTGCGGTAAAGAAAACACAGCGCACCGATAGGTTTTTTATCCCGTGTCACCTGATAACCTACATACGTCTGCAGATTGAATCTGGAGATATTCTGGTCTTTCTTAGCGTAGGCGCTCTTCTGCAGATTACGCACAACCAGGACATCCGCGGGGTGCGATGCCTTGACTACTTCATGACAGAGTGACTCCTCAAGCTTGTCGCTGATCTTGAACCCTTCAGGGATCTTCCATTTGGCCAGGGGAGACAATAACCCGCTTTCAGTACGGTTGTACATCCCGAAGTCTGCGTTGATGAGCTCTCCGCAGAGAGCAACAAGACTCTCGATATTTTTTAAAGGATCTGCCCCGAGCCTGGTAAAACAGGCATTGATGCGCTCAAGCCTCTTCTCCATCTCTTTGCGCTCGGTGATATCCTGGATGAGGCCGTCATAGGAGGCAAGGTTGCCTTTATCATCAAAGTGGCAAACTGAGGTATTCCTGATCCACCTGACAGCGCCGTCCTTCCTGATGATCCGGTGCTCAAAGGTCTGCGTCTTTTCGCCGGAAAGAATAAGGGCTGTGGCCTCCTGAACGATCTTACGGTCTTCCTCATGGACCATCTTGATCCACAGGTAGGGGTCTCTCTGGAATTCCTCGGGGGTATAACCTGTTACCGCCAGGCAGGTTGCTCCATAAACAGTGCGTTCGGGCCTTCCATCTTTAATGATCACGGTAAAAATATAATCAGTGATCGATTCGGCGATGCGTTTATAGCGTTCTTCGCTTTCTCTGAGGCTATGCTCCATGGATTTACGCAAGGTAATGTCTTCTATGGCCGTCACCACTCGCACAACCTTCCCGCCTTCTAAAACAGGGATCTTCCTGGTCTCGGTGATCAGGATCTGCCCTTTGATCTGGCTGCTTTCCTGAGTTATGAGAACCTTGCCCTGCTCAAATACCTTTGCGTATTCGTCTCGCACCTGTTCATGGAGAAAAGGAAATGCCTCAAATACGCTCTTACCAACAATATCGCTCGGCAACCCCAGTTTTTCTACCCAATTCTTAAAAAAGATATTGGCTAGGATAATCTTCAGGTTTTTATCAACAACGTGTATGGCAAGGCCCAGGGAATCAAGGGTGACCCGGTACTGGGCCTCGGATTTCCTGAGGGCGTCCTCAATACGCTTGCGGTCGGTAATATCGCGTCCCACCGCTTGCACTTCGATCAATTTTCCTTCGGTATCAAAAATCCCCCGGTTAGTCCAAACCTGCCAGCGCTCCTCCCCGCTGGGAATGATAACCCGCTCCTCATTGGTAACAATGGGATTCTCCGGGGAAAGAGAAGCCAGATTACCCTTCACAAACCTTTTGTCTTCTTCTGCCACCAGAGGTATAAAGCTTTTTCCGATAAGCTCTTCCGGTTTTTTGGAAAAGTAACGGCAATATTCCTCATTGACAAACGTAAGCGTCCCGTCAGGAAGGAAACGGCAGATCAGATCTGTCTGATCCTGGACGATCCCGCGGTAGCGGGCCTCGCTCTCCTTAAGCATTTCTTCTGCCTGCCTGAGCTGATTGATGCGCCTCTGCAGGTCCTCATTGGCCTTTGCAAGCTCTGCTGTCCTTACCTTGACCTTGATCTCAAGCTCATGGCGCACATTCTGAAGATTTTCTTCCAGTTCCTTGCGGTGGGTAATATCTTCAACAATGCCGTCTATCCAGTCGATCTCTCCCGTGGGGCCGAAGTGCGCCTTAGCTGTCACCGCGCCCCAAAACAGGGAGCCGTCTTTCTTGCGCAGCAATACTTCATACCCCTGCACAAACCCTTCCTTTTTTATCTTTTCGATGAAAAACTTTCGCTCCTGAGGCTTGGCATAGAGCCGAGAGACAGGGACCTGCAGGAATTCTTCGGCAGAATCATAGCCGTACATTTTGTAATGGGCGGGGTTAACCTCAAGGAATCTGCCTTCCGGATCGGCGGTATTGCGGTATACCCCTACAGCAAGATTCTCAACCAGGGTTTTAAACTTCTCCTCGCTCTCCCGTAGTTTTATCTGTACGCCCTTAGTTTTGGCGGTAACCGAAGATGCGGCAGAGGTTTTAAGAGGAGGATCCTTCTGCTGCTGTATGTTTTTGCCGTGCTTATCCATTGGCTTGATGCCTCAAGAATTCGTTCTGACGCCAATAAGACAAAAATAAAAGGCAACCGTTGTCTCGGTTGCCTTTATATTTTTCGGCGTCTTTGGGCATTACGCGTACCCCTCTATGTATTGGATAATTAGTATAGCATATAAAGAAAGAAAAGTCAAACCTAAGTATTGCAAATAGTTACGCGTATCCGCGATGGTTCTGTTTATGAGGTTTTTCTTATGATTTCCTGCGCTACCTTTCTGCCTGATAAAAGCATCCCTCCGAAAATAGGGCCCATTCGCGGGCCGCCGAAAACCGCATTGGCGGACATACCGCAGGTATAAAGGCCAGGGCACACCCTGCGGGAATTCTTCAGGGTCGTTTCTTCGGCAACCTCTGCCCACATAGACCCCTCCCCTATGCATGTACCGGTCCTGGTAGCGAGTTTGATGCCTGATTTCTTCTCAGCAATCCGCACCACCTCCGCTGCATGGCCGGTAGCATCAACGACAAAATCTGCCCGCATGGAAATAGGGTCAACGTGGAGCTTGGCCATTTCAACCGCGGTCCAATTCAATACCAGCCCGCACACCCGGTTCCTGCGCACCAGGACATCTTCTGCGCTCATAAGATTGAAAATACGTACCCCTGCCCTGAGCGCACCCAGGCAAAGCGCTGATACCGCCTCAATGGAATCAGCCAGATAGTAACCCCGTTCATAGACGCGCGTCTTTACCCCGTAATCCTTCAGGATGCTGTGCGCCTCCTCCTGCACCACTATCTCGTTGAACATGATCCCGCCTCCCCACATCCCGCCCCCGACAGAAAGCTTGCGTTCAAAAAGCACAGTTTTTTTCCCCGCTTTTGCCAGGTATGCCGCGCAGACCATGCCTGCAGGCCCGGCGCCTACAATTGCCACATCCACATCAAGGGCGCCGAGGAGTTTTTCCTTGTACGATTCGATAATTGCGCGCGAGATCTTTACTTCATCCAGCATTTTTCTGCCTCCATCCTTCTTATGCTTGTTACCCGAGCTCCTTTACTGATCATTTCCGCTATTGCCTTTTGTGCATCATGGGGTTTCATATTAACCCCCCTGACAGCGTCCTTCAGAAGCGTGACCGAAAAACCGTTTCTGAGCGCATCTATTGCCGTTGCCTTAACGCAATAATCCGTTGCCAGCCCTCCGATATACAAATGCCTCACCCTGAGCATCCGCAAAAGGCTTAAGAACCCCCGCCCTTTGCGATCACGGGCCTCAAAAACAGAATATCC
>Ga0101944_10001179_pt1 | contig 58912 bp, 42 predicted proteins | sample DewCreD2012metaG_FD_75245 | JGI IMG/M metagenome (GOLD analysis project Ga0101944, IMG submission 75245) | Hot spring sediment bacterial and archeal communities from British Columbia, Canada, to study Microbial Dark Matter (Phase II) - Dewar... ...
TGGCCGCCCGAATCGCCAGGTAAGCGTTTCCCTTGCGCGCAAACGCCCAACCTTCTCGTAACGCATATTCGTCAAAAGCAAAGGTTGGGAAATAGGCGTGGGTAAAGCCTAGGGCCGCGCGCTCTGGCAAACGGTACAGGCACACCAGAGCATCTTTCCATTGAGCCACGCGCGGCAGCGCGCCGTTGCCGCGCCAGTAGCCTGGCCGGTGCGCCTCGTCCTCACCACTGCATCCAGGGTGATTGCTGAAGACAATCGCCTCTGGGCCCAGGGTAGCCTGCCAGATGTGTTCGCTGGCCCCCCGCTCGCCAGGGCGGTAACTTTGCGCTGAAGCCAGAAGATAATCGGGGGTCTTATAAGCCGCCAGGTTCACGCCTTCGGCGTCTCCGCCGGTGGTATGGCGCTCTTTGCTCCACAATTCTTCCAGCGGCCACGCCGCCACCTGCGCAAGAACCCCCGGCAGGTCGTAATTCTGATTGCACGCCAGACTCACCAGGCCGGTTAAATGCGGCGTGAAGAGGCCCTGCCCCCACATTAACCGGGCAACGGCGCTCAAAGCAGAAGGCATACCGCCTTTCACCGATAACGCGCGCACCTCACTGCTGGAACCACCGTACAGCCCCTTAAAAGAATTCAGGGCGATTGTAAACAAAAGCTTGTCCAGCACGGCCCCGGCCAGTTCCCAGACCGGCTCGGCTTCCGCCAGGTCAATCAGAGCCGCCAGGCCGGCCATGGCTTCTTCGAACCCCGGCTCTGAACCCCACTCCGCAAAGCCCCAGGCCGCTCGCTGGCGCATCCAGTTCAGCGCCTGTTCCTCACCGGCCTGGCGCAGTTCGCGCCCCACCAGCCCAAGGCAGGTGAATCTCTCCTCCGGGTAAGCCTGCCCGGCCAGAATTTTGCACGCCGCCGCCAGCAGCGCGCGGCCCTCGCTCTGGGGCTGCCTTGCTCCGCCGCAGTTAACGCCTCCTTTAGGCGCATCCCGGTCGTCATCATAAGAGTATCCTAACGCGGCAGACGCTATGGCCGCCCGGATGCCCTCCGGGAAGGCCTCCTCCCCGCCAAAGCGGTGCAGCAGGCTCAACAGGCCCAGCAGATCCACTAAACTATCTGCTTCCCGCCGGGCTACCCGCTCGCTGGCTGCCCGGCAGGCATCCTCTTCCACCAGGTCCCATCTTGCCAGCGCCATCCGCGCCATTTCGCGGTACACACTCGGCGCTTCCTGCCGCGCGGCATATGCCAGAGCTTCTTGCTTGCGGCTTGCCAGGTCGCCGTAGGGCGTCTCGGAATACTGCTGCCGTCCCACGTTCCACAGATGAAGGCGGTGGGTGATCCGCAGGTGATGGTCGTAGTACTCCCAAAGCTTAGGCATCAGGAACACTTCGTACAGCCCTTCGGGATACTGCCCCGATAGGCCCAAAATCAGTTGATCGCCCGGCGTGCCATCCACTTCGGCCTGGGCGTAAATCCGGCCGTTGTGCATCAGGCGCACCGCCGAGTAAGCGTTCTTCGCTTTTTTCACCGGCGGCCAGTGCAGGCGGATGTATCGGTCCCAGGCATATACATCGCGGTCCAGATACAGCGTGTGGAAAACCTTTTCAAGATGGTTGCGGCGGCCAATCGTCTTGATTAGAGAGGGAATGCGGATTTCAACTTCTTGCAGCGCGCCCTCTGGATCGCCCGGCAGCAGGCGCGCGGTGAAGCCATGCGCATAATGCCCCCATCCCAAATACTCGAAACGAATAAACAGCGGGTTCAGGCCCTTTTGCAAGCGAAGCGGCGTTGTAAACCGTTCCCCTTCTGGGCCGGCAAAATGATCGTGGTACGCCGCCAGAGCGCCGTTCAACCAGACCCTCACCGGCCCCCGCGCTGTGATCTCCAGCGCCGCAGGTTGTTCGTCCTTGCTGTAAATCTGGTGAAAGGCCCACGACCGCAGGTAGATGCAGGTTGGCGTGTACCCCGTTTGCTCCACCCGATGATCTTCGCCGCAGGCCCAATATTCCCACTCGCCGGTAAATTCCCCAACTTTCAAAATCCCGGCCGTCAGCGGGCCGCGCTCCACCGGCAGCTCATCAATCCCTAATTCCGGGTCATCGTACCGCTTCGCAATCTGTTCGGGGGTGATTCCCGCTTCAATCCCGAACTTTTGTGGCCCCGCTACCAACCAGTGATCCAGATAGCCATCGGTTAAATCAAAACGAACAAATTTGGTTTTCATCCACTCTACCCAGGTTTTTTCATGATGAGGAACGATGCGTTGGTCGTTCCGAGGCCGTCGGCGGCGGCTCCAGAATCCCCGTTTTGCGCTCTTCATACCACGGTGAGCGCCGCGACCAGCCCCAGAAAATAAACACTCCACCCAAAACCAGTTCGACGACCACCACGCTCCACCGTAGCCATCCGGCCACCGCCGGCCCGGTCAAAAAGAACAGCATGAGCAGGTCTAACCCCAGAGCCAGCCAGCACTCTACCCCCATAAAGCGAAAAAACACCTTCAGCATATTGCCTTTGGTGACCCTCCGGCGCAGCAGTTCTTCAGCGACGACGAACAACACCATCCAGCCCAGCCCCAACACCAGGGTTAAAACCCGGTCATACAGGCCGGCCTGGAATGCCCGCCCCGGCGAACTGCCCACATAATATTCCCGCATCAGCCCGGTGACGACCTCACGTCCTAAGAAAAAAATCCACAACCCCAATAACAAGATAGGCAACAGCAGCAGGTAAGCGATGATAAGTCGAAGCGCTTTGTTGTTCATTCCCTTCGCTCCTGATTGCGCTCGCTCAGTTGATCCAGCGCGGCTTTAAAATGCTCATACAAAATGGGCAGGCGCAAATAAAGGTCGGCGCATTCTGGTTGGTCTGGCAAATCCACGCCCTGCCACGAACAAACCACAATGGGAATCGCCCGGGTATCGTCTTTGGTTTTAAGCTGCTTGAAAAGATCCCAGACAAAGCTGTCTGCATGAGTCACTTCGAGAAAGATGAAACCGGGCTGCTTTTCTTGAACCTGGGCCAAAATATCCTCATCGAGTTTCGCAACGACCAGTTCATAGGCGCTGATCCGCCCGTAACGCTGCATCAGGTAACAGAAGTGGGCGTCAAACCCAATGACCATGATGCTCCTTCTCGCTGAGGGTGCCATCTTGTCCTACCTTTGGGTAGCCACTCGCCAATTTGAAGAATGGCCCGCATTCGTTCAATCCCAAGAGTGCTGCCCTTTCAAGGGGATATCCGGTAAGCAGCCTGATCTTTGCTAACTTTACTCTCCCCCTCAGCGAATGTCTGCTAATTTTGGGACAAGTTCTTGCACTTATGGGACAAAGAGCCGGGCGTGTATCTAAGCATTTGGATGTTTGCTTAACAGATAGTCGCGTGGAGAAATGCCCACTTCATCCTTGAAGACGCGGGCAAAATAACCGCTGCTCGAAAACCCCACTTCCATCGCCACCGCTGTGATGCCAATTTTGCGCGTTTCCAACAGATTACGGGCTTGCTGTACCCGGTAGCGGTTGAGATATGTAATCGGCGAAATCCCCAACCCCTGCTGAAAACAGCGGTCCAGGTGGCGCTCGCTCAGGCCCACGTTAACCGCAATATCGCGCCGTGAAATAGGTTCTTTGTAATTGGCATGAATAAAAGCCATGGCTTTTAAGATAGCATTTTGAGCTTCGGGGCTGCGCCGGGCACGCTTTTGCAAAAATTTCGCAATGTGTTGAAGGGTTTCATCTTGCGTGAAGAGGTTTTTCCCCAAAATGCTCACCATGCCCTGATTTAATCGGGCAATATCATCGCAGCTCAGGCTTTGGCTGGTGATGACGATGACAGGGACGTCTCGACTCGGCGGATGGGCGCGCATCTCAGTCAGCACGGCGAAGCCGTCCATCTCAGGCATTAACAGATCCAGCAAAACCAGCGCCGGCGGCTGTTGGTGGATCATTTCCAAAGCCTGACGCCCATTGTATGCCGGGCGAACGCAGACATTGGGGAACTGTGACAGGATGATCCTGCGGTGGAGTTCAACCGTATGAATATCATCGTCCACGACCAAAATCATCGGAGGGGCTTCGCGGGCATCTGCGCTCTCGGTCACGTGATAGTGAAGCAGCATTTCGCCAAGCACGGCGCTTTTGACCGGCTTAGAAAGATATTCCAGTTCCAAAAACGACCCACTCTGCCCATCGCTCGACACGCTGTAAAACAACACCGGAATTTCCCGCGTGGCCGGAACTTCCTTCAGCGCCCTCAGAATTTCCCACCCCCGCTCCGCGGTGACTTCTCGGTCCAGGATCACTACGTCTGGATCGCACATCAGCACCTGTGCCAACCACTCACCACCCAGCGGGTATACGCTCACCTGGTGCCCTTTTTCCGTCAGGTACTGCCGCAGCACCGCGCCATCTCCGGCGCCCTTCACCAGCAGCAGCACGCGCGAGGCCAGCTCTTCCCCTGCCGATCTAGGCACAGCCGCCGGCGGATCGGCAATGGGCAAAAGCGTAAAGGTAAACGCGGCCCCCTGATTGGGACGCCCCGATGAATATACGCTGATCTCGCCCCCGTGCAGTTCCACCAGGCGCTTGCAGATTGCCAGGCCCAACCCCAGGCCGCCGTACCCGCGCGAGGCCGTCCTTTCAGACTGGCGGAACTCCTGAAAAATAATCTCCTGCTCGCCGGGTGGAATCCCTAACCCCGTATCACTTACCGTGACGGCCACTTTCCCTTGTGGGTCAATGGCGGCTCGCAGGGCCACCTCGCCATGCTCCGTGAATTTAATTGCATTATTGAGCAGGTTCAAGGTGATCTGGCGGATGCGCGTGCGGTCTCCCCAAACGCGCGGCAGGGAGTCGGCCACCTCGTAGCGCCAGGCCAGTCCCTTATCCTGGATCAGGCTTGTGCAGATCAACGCCACCGAATCGAGCACTTCTTTCAGATTCAACGGCTCGCAGGCGAGCTTAAGCTGCCCCACGTCGCTTAAGGCCAGATCAAGGACATCCTGGATGAGCCCATCCAGGTGCTGCGAACTGGTATAAATCCGCTCCAGGTCGTCCCAAGAAAAATCCGCCATCGCCGCATTGTTTTTGTTCTTCAGGATAATGTCGCTCAGGCCGGTGATTAAATTTAATGGCGCGCGCAGTTCGTGGCTGACCATAGACAAAAAGCGGCTTTTCAGGTGGTTGGCCTCTTCAGCCATCCGCTGGCCGTGGATCGCCTCCTGCCGCAGGCGCACTGCATATAAAGAAGACGCCAATTGGCGCACAATGTCGGCCAGCGGCTCCAACGGGCCAATCCGCAGGGCCATATAGCCGGTCAATTCTTTATCCACGCCCAACGGCAAAAGCGCACAGTGCAGGGGTTCTTCCTCACCGAACAATTCAGGCGGCGGAAACTGATAGGTGTTCAGCAAACAGCCTTTTTCAAACACAGCATGGGGCGATTGCAGACTGCTGAAAGCAAAAGGATCGTCACCCTGCGGCTTATAATAAAAGACCGCGTTCTGGTCAATCCCGATCAACGGCAGGGATTGATTGAGAATTTCAAAAACCGCATTCTCATCCTGCGCCTCGAAAAACCGGTTCGTCATGATCACCAGTTGTTCAGAGACCTGGGCCTGGCGAATTAACTGCCGGGTTGCCTGCGCCTTCGCCGTTTCGCTCACCATCACGCGCGCCCGGTCGAGCATCTGATCCACTTCCTCACGGTTCAACCGGGGCTCCACAACCGGGTTGGGGCTGTTGCGCAGCACCGTAATGGCATACTGCCAGGTGAACAAATCATTCTGGCAGGCCGATACCCGCTCCAACACCTCTTGAAAAGCGCCCAGGAAAACCTGCGGCTTTCCAGAGACCACGCTTTCGCAGAAAGCTTCCACGCAGCGTTCCGTCAGCCGGATGGCATCGCGGCGCGGCATCCGGTGCGTTTCGGTCTGAATGATGGCGGCTATCTCTTCTTTAATTCCCTGTACTTCTGGCAGGCCCACTCTGCTGGCTTGCACGTTCAGCTTGCCAGTCTCACCCGGCAGACAGCCGCACGATTCGCGCACCACCAGTTGGGTAGGGATCAGCCTCAACTCCTGGGGAGCAACGCGACCTTCCAGCCGGTCCAGGATCATGGCTAGCGATTGATAGCCCAACTCAAACATCGGAAAGTGAATGGTCGTCAGCGGCGGCGTCTGGGCGCGCGTCTCAATGCGGTTATCAAAGCCAATGACGGCCACATCCTGCGGGATGCGATACCCGGCCTGCTCCAGCGCCGCCATCGCTCCGATGGCAGTCAGATCATTGCTGGCTAACACTGCGCTGAAATCCGCCCGGCGCGCCAGAACTTGGCGCATGGCCTGTTGGCCCCTTTCAGTATTGTGATACCCATAAGCCACCAGGTCGGGGTCGTAGGACAGCGAACACTCCGCTAAGGCCTGGCGGTAAGCCTCCAGCCGCGAGCCGCTGTCTCCCTTAATGTCAAAATCATAGCCTGCCAGAAACGCAATCCGCCGGTGACCGTGTTCGTACAGGTGCTGCACGGCCTGACGGATGCCCATGGCGTTGTCTACCCCTACCCCCGGCCCCAGGCCCTGCAAGCCGGCAAAGATCACCGGGTATCCGCTGGCTGTCAGATCAACAGCAAATTGCTCGCAGGTCTTAACCGCAATCGGGGGGATGATGATGATCCCATCACAGTTCCACGGCCCTACCGGCAAAAAATCAACGCGCGCATCTGCCACCGGCCAGCCGGGCTTGTTTTCATTAAAGGCAATCGCTGTGCTGGTGCCGCAGGCCAGCAGCAGGTTGCAGTTGTGAGCTTCTGCCGCCGCCTGGATGCCTCGGATGACATGCTCTAGGAATGTGTCTATCGTCCAGGTGAAAACCTGCCAGCCTACCAACACGCCAATGGTTGGGCGGTTCCGTTTGAAAGCAGCCATATTCTATTTTATCATTCTACTAAACTTTAGTAGAAGTGATGTTCTTGGTAATTCGCCGAAAGAATTTTAACAACAAAACTTACATGCACGGCGAATTACTGGGGCAAAACGCCTAACAGCACTACCTGGTTGATTAAAGTACTTTCGGCGTTTTGCTTTACCTGCACGTGGAAAAGAAAAAGTATGATCTGCTCAGGCCGGGGTCTGCTGGGGCTGGGCCACGGACTGAGGCTTTTTCAACCCGAACATCTTCCCTATCCCTGGGATATAGCGCAGGGCCTCGACCCCTGCAAACGTCAGCCCCACGGTAATAGCGACGATTAACAAATACTTTGCGGCAACCGGCAGGCTTAACTGAATCAACCCCCAGGCTACCAGAGTGTTCACCGGCAGGTGCAGCACGTAAAAAGCATAAGAAGTTTCGGCCAGATAAGCCAGGGCGCGACCGCTGTACATCAGCCAGCGCGCCCCCAGGCCCAGCCAGACCAAAACCCAGGCCCAGCGGTTTAGAACAGACATGCTTCCATGCAGCATCCAGAGAGGCGACCATTCTACCAACTCGGGGCGCCAGATACGCCGCAAGACTTCAAAGGCAATCCCGATCACTAAAACCACGGGCAGGCTCCGGCGCACTGCGTTCTGATATTCGCTCGCGGTCATCATCCAGTAGCCGGTAACAAAGCAAACAAAATAGTAAATGGGGTTCTTATCTTCTAAAAGATCAACCGATGAGGCCAACACCATGGGAACGGCCAGTAACAATAAAGCGCCAGGGCGCTCAAAAAAACGCGCCATGCTCGCCAGCGCCCCACGCGCCGCGTCACGCCGCAAAAGCAGAAACAGCGGCAGCGCCACCAGCGAAAAAACAAACAGGTAGATCAGATACCACAGGTGAGCGGGCGTCCACGTGCCAGAGACGTAGGTGGGTTCATGCAAAATATTGTATTTAAGTCATAGACGATGTCAACGGTTTGTTATATAGTTATATCCATCTGGCGCTTGCTGAAATAGAATCCGAATTTAAACCGCTCAAGGAAATGCCATGAACCTCCCCTCTTCAGATCGAGCAATGGATGCTCCTCGCCCCTATTCCCCACCGGCTCAATATCCATCGGTCGTGTGCTCATCGCGTTATATTCGCCTCCGCGATGGCACGCGCCTGGCGATTGACCTCTACCTGCCCGCTCCCCTTCCAGATGGGGTTACCATCCCCACCATTTTGCTTCAGACGCGCTACTGGCGCTCGGCCATCTGGCGGCCGGAGGTCTCGCGCGACCCCAACGACCCGCTCGCAACGGCCAATATGCGTGGCTATAAACGGCGCTTTCTGGCCCAGGGCTACGCCTGGGTTGATGCAGACGTGCGCGGCACTGGCGCTTCATTTGGACACCGCCTGGCCGAGTTTTCCGAGCAAGAAATCAGCGACGGGGGTGAAATTGTCGCTTGGATCATCCAACAGCCCTGGTCCGACGGTCAGGTGGGGTCGTTGGGCATCTCTTACGAAGGCACAACTGCCGAATTACTGCTGGCGAACAGCCACCCGGCAGTCAAGGCCGTTGCTCCCATGTTTTCGCTCTTCGACGCCTACACCGACGTGGCCTTTCCGGGCGGCATTCGCTCCGAGTGGTTTCTCAATACCTGGAGCGCCATCAACGAAGCTCTCGACCGCAACGAAGTCCCAGAGGGGATGCGCGATAAACTCATTGGCGTCCGCCCGGTTGACGAAGATCAAGACGGCAGCCTGCTGGCCGCGGCGCTGGCCGACCACAGCCAGAACACGCCGGTGATGCGCCAGATCGAAGGGATTGTCTTCCGTGATGACGCCCCAGCCTCCGGCGTGATTGACCAGATTGACTCGATCAGCCCCTTCACCAAACTGAAGCGCATGGCTAACCCTGGCGCAGCGGTTTACTCCATCTCCGGCTGGCTGGATGGGGCTTACCCGCACAGCGCCATCAAACGCTTTCTCAGCCTGGCAAACCCCGGCAGCAAGCTGTTATTAGGGCCGTGGAATCATGGCGGCGACACCAACATCAGCCCCTACAGCGGCGGGCCGGCCAGTTTTGACCTGCCCGGCGAGTTGCTTAAATTTTTCGACTATCACTTAAAAGGGATTGATACTGGTATCGCTCAGGAAAAACCGGTCCACTACTTTACCATGGGCCCAGAACGCTGGAACGCCGCTGACGATTGGCCTCCCCAGGCAGACTTCACCGCCTTTTACTTCGGCCAGGATCATCAACTGCTCACCACCCCACCTGCCACAGCAGATGCCGCCGACAGTTACCTGGTCGATGTTACCGCCGGGACCGGCGAGCGCGCCCGCTGGAACTCGCTGGTCGGCATGCCTCTCGAAAACCCTTACCCCAATCGCGCCGACCAGGATGCCCGGCTGCTGTGCTACACCAGCACGCCGCTGGCGCAAGATCTCGAAATGACCGGCCACCCGTTGATCGAGCTTTTTGTCCAGGCGAACGCCGCTGAGGCGGATTTCTTTGCTTATCTGGAAGATGTCGGCCCCGATGGTCGGGTTGCTTACGTTACCGAAGGGCTGCTGCGGGCCGTTCACCGCGCCCTGCCTGCTGCCGACCTGCCGTACCGCTCGCCCGCGCCATACCACAGCTTTTGCCGCGCCGATGCTTTGCCTTTCCAGCCTGGCGAAATGCTCCACCTGGTTTTTGACCTGCTCCCCACATCCTTTGTCTTTCGCCAGGGTCATGCGATTCGCGTGGCCCTCGCTGGGGCCGATCAAGATCACTTCACCCCACCGGCTTCAGGGGCAACCACCTGGCAGGTTCACCGCAGCAGCCTGTATCCCTCTCATATTAAACTCCCCCTGGTGAACATTCCTCAGGCCGGTCTATAAGCCGCATTCTGTCCGACAGGCTTACGCCTGCCTGGGCGATCATCTCTCTAGGCGGGTTGTTACCAACCCGCTCATGCAGCCTACCCGAGACTCAAACGAAGCGAGCAGCTTCTCGTCTCTGCTTGGCCTTGCTCCAGATGGCGGTTGCCTGGCCGCGGCATTACTGCCAGCGCCGGTAGGCTCTTACCCTACCTTTTCACCCTTGCCTCATGGCTGAAGTTCAGCCGTGAGGCGGTTTGTTTCTGTGGCCCGTCCGGCAGATTACTCCGCCCCGGGAATTACCCGGCATCTTGCTCTATGGAGTGCGGACTTTCCTCGATCCCGCCCATAGCGGAACCGCGATCACCCGACCAGCCTGAGGAAAGATATCATACAATGAAGGTGGGCCATTGTCAACCAATGGCTTGCAAAAATGGTAAGAGATTGCTTCGTTAGCCACCTTGAAACTTTGCGCGCATTAATCTACGATATAATTCAGCCGGCACTGCCTGGTTATCCTTCAAGGGAGAAATCGCCATGACTTTTGCCCTCGGTGAAACCGTAGGCCCCTACCAGTTGGTCGAACAATTGGGTCAGGGTGGGATGGCTACCGTTTTTAAAGCCTATCATGCCGCGTTGGATCGGTATGTAGCCATTAAAGTACTCCACCCCGCCTTTATGGAAGACCCTAACTTTCTGGCGCGCTTTCAACGTGAAGCGCGGGTGGTGGCGCGCCTGGAGCACCCTAATATCGTCCCCATTTATGATTTCGCCGAGCACCAGGGCCGCCCCTACCTGGTGATGAAGTTCATCCACGGCCAGACGCTCAAATCATATATGGCCGACCATCAGATGTCGCTGGGAGAGATCGCCCGCATTGTCGAGGCCGTCGGCGACGCCCTGGCCTACGCTCACCAGCAGGATGTTCTCCACCGCGATATTAAACCCTCCAACGTGATGCTTGCCAACGACGGGCAGATTTACCTGGCCGATTTCGGCCTGGCGCGCATTGCCTCCAGCAGCACCTCCAGCCTGACCTCTGACATGATGGTCGGCACGCCGCAGTACATCTCGCCCGAACAGGCCCAATCCAAGTCTAACATTGACGGCCGTACCGACATCTACTCCTTCGGTGTCATGCTCTACGAAATGTTAGTGGGGCGGGTTCCCTTCTCGGCCGATACTCCCTTTGCCGTGATCCACGATCACATCTACACCCCGCTGCCCATGCCGCGCAAAATTAACCCGCGCGTTCCAGAGGGGTTAGAACGGGTGCTCCTCAAAGCCCTGGCGAAAGACCCGGACAACCGCTTTGCCACGGTTACGGAGATGGTCACAGCCTTTAAAATGGCCGTCGCCGGGTTAGACCTCAGTCGAATCGTTCTCCGCAACGACCTGCCCCCGGTATCTGAATGGCCCCCTGCCGACCGGATCCAATCGCGCTCCGAACCGCTGCCGGCGGAGCCGTCCGACCGCACCCCTACCCATCCGCCAGCAGCCCCGCGGCAGCCCGTCGAAAAGCCCGCGCCGCCGGCAACCTCTCAACCCGTCCCTGCTCCTCAACCGCAGACCAAACCCGCCGGGCAGTCCTGGTTGTCGCCAGGGCGGATTGGCTGCTGCGCGGGCCTTGCCGCGCTCGTTCTGGTTACGGTCATCGCCGCTGCCATCCTGCTGCGCCAGGGCAGCCAGCGCCAGGCCGCCCGCGCCACGCAAACCGCCGCGCCGGTAGTACAAGGCGCCGAAACCACCCCGCAGACCGCCGCCGTCACCCCTACCGCCGCCGCCGATACCCCCGCAGTGCCATCTGCCCTGCCAGCGGATGTTCAGCAAGCCCTCAACGACGCGCTGGAAGCCTGGCAGAACGGGGAGATGGAGCAGGCCGCCGCCGCCATCCGCGCTCTATATCAGGCTACCCACGACTACCCGGCCCAGGTCAGCGCCGTCAACCAGGCTCTCGAAAGTGAAGATGCCTGGCTCCTGCTCTGCCTTTATGACTACTTGAATTACGACGCTCGCCCAACCGCTTATACCGGCGCGCGTTTCGACAAACTCCGCATGGCCCTGTACTTCGCCGCAGAAGATACACAGGCCGGCCCTATCTTTGCTGAATTCCAACACCAGCAGTTGTTTGCCGTACCCAATCTGCGCCACACCCTGATCAACGGAGGCGACGTGAGCGCCGCGCAGAGCAGAATCAACGAACTGCTCGATAACGGCCCCTTCGTCCGCCGTTTTCCCGAAATTCTCCTGTTAGACGCCGAGTTCGCCATCGAAGTGAATGACAGTGAGCGCGCTCAGATCCGCCTCACCACCCTGATGAACCGCAAAGACGTTCCAGAGTGGGTTATGGCTCTGGCCCGCGAGCTGAAGAACGAAATCCCTTAATCTTTTGCGAGGACGAGACAACATGCGTAAACCCTTTGTAGCCGGAAACTGGAAGATGAACAAAACAAGCGAAGAAGCGCGGGCACTGGTAGCCGAAATGCTGCCAGAACTACAAAGCGTATCTTCCATAGACCGGGCCATCTGCCCGCCTTTCCCCTATCTGCTCCTGATCAGCAATATGCTGACCGGTTCAGGTGTAGGGTTGGGGGCCCAAAATATGCACTGGGAAGCATCCGGCGCCTATACGGGCGAAGTATCTCCCAAAATGGTCGCTGAATTTTGCCAGTACGTGATCCTGGGTCACTCCGAGCGCCGCCAGTATTTCGGCGAAACCGACGAGACCGTCAACCGCAAAGTGAAAGCGGCCTATGCAGTCGGTCTGACCCCGATCGTGTGCGTCGGTGAAACGCTGGCCGAAAATGAGGCCGGTCAGACTGCCGCCGTCGTTGAGCGCCAGGTGCGCGCTGGGCTTCAGGGTCTCACCCCCGAACAGGCCGCCACTCTGGTAATCGCTTACGAACCGGTGTGGGCCATCGGCACGGGGCGCGCAGCCACCGGCGAGGGCGCCAATGCCGTTCTGGCGCGCTACATCCGCCCGGTGCTGAAAGATATGTTTAACGAAGAGGTCGCTCAGGCCGTGCGCATCCAGTACGGCGGGTCGGTGAATGCTAAAAATGCGGCGGAATTCTTCTCGCAGCCCGAGATTGACGGCGCGCTGGTGGGCGGCGCCAGCCTGAAAGCGGCGGAGTTTATCGCAATTGTCAAAGCGGCGGCGGAACGTGTAAAATAAAGGCGTGGATCACGCCTGGTTTTATTTGCAAGGACTGGGGTGGCTCCTGCTCATGCTGGGGCCACTTCTCTTCTTCCAGCGCCGCCTGCACCGCGAGTTACAGGTCGTCCTGCTTCTGCTCACCCGCCACCCGATGGTGGCGCTGGGGATCTTTGCCGTGTTGTTTTTTCCCGGCGTCCTGTTACACGAACTGAGTCACTTTCTGATGGCCCAACTACTGCTCGTTAAGACCGGCCGGTTCTCGCTCATCCCTCAACTCATGCCCGAAGGCCAGCTTCGCCTTGGGTACGTAGAAACCCACCCGACCGATTGGCTGCGCGATTCGCTCATCGGCGCGGCTCCGCTGATCACCGGCGGCGCGGCGATGGCTTACCTGGGCAGTTCCCGCCTGGGGCTGTCTCCTCTGATAGACACCCTCGCCCAGGGCCAATGGGAGGCTTTCGCTCAGGGGCTGTTCGCCCTGCCGCAACTACCCGATTTCTGGCTGTGGTTCTACCTGGCGTTTACCATCAGCAGTACCATGCTGCCCTCGCAGTCAGACCGCCGCGCCTGGCTGCCGCTGGCTGTGATCCTCCTGCTGCTGGCCTCCGCGGCGCTGTTGGCCGGAGCCGGTCCCTGGCTGATGACCACCCTGACCCCGCCGCTGAATCGCTTCTTCCAACTCCTGGCAACCATCTTTGGCGTCAGCCTGGCAATCCACTTTGTGCTGTTGGTCCCGCTGGTCCTGCTGCGCCGCTTTCTTAACGGCATCACCGGCCTGACCGTTGTGGAGAAAACATGAGCTTGAGAGACCCCCTGCTGGTTGATTCGTTGGGCAGAGCGATCACTTATCTGCGCATTTCCGTCACCGACCGCTGTAACCTGCGCTGCGTTTACTGCATGCCGCCCGATGCCTTTGCCGCGGGGGCCGCGCAGCACCTGCCGCGCGCGGCCATCCTGCGCTATGAAGAAATTGCCCAGGTAGTCCGGCTGGCGGCGCAGTATGGCGTGCGCAAGGTGCGCCTGACCGGCGGCGAGCCGCTGGTGCGCCCAGACCTGCCCCACCTGGTGCGCCTGCTCGCGGCCATCCCACAAATCGAAGAGATCAGCCTGACCACCAACGGTCTGCTGTTAGAAAAAATGGCCCCCGCGCTTCAGGCGGCGGGCTTAAAGCGCGTCAACATCAGTTTAGATACTTTACAACCAGAGAAGTTTGCCCGCATCACGCGAGGCGGGTCATTCCAGGCCGCCTGGCGGGGCATTGAAGCGGCAGAACGCGCCGGACTGCACCCTATAAAGATCAACGTGGTCGCCATGCGCGGGGTGAATGATGACGAACTGCCCGCCCTGGCGCGGCTCTCAATCACGCGCGGTTGGGATGTGCGCTTCATCGAGTTAATGCCGGTCAGCAACCAGGCCGCCTGGGGAGAGGGGTTTCCTGCGCCAGACGCTGCTTACCTGCCTGCCCCGGAAATTCTCAAGATGCTCGCGCCCCTTCACCTGGATCCTGTAGCCGAACACGACAGCGCCGGCCCGGCCCGCGAATTCCGCGCACACGGCGCAGCCGGGCGCATTGGGCTGATCACCCCGCTCAGTGAGCATTTTTGCCAGACCTGCAACCGGCTGCGCATCACTGCTGACGGCCGCTTTCGCCCCTGCCTGCTCCACGCTGAAGAGATTGATTTTCTGACCGCACTGCGCAGCGGCCAACCGCTCCTCGAATACCTGCGCCGGGCCGTCGCCGCCAAACCCATTGGTCACGAACTGGCTCGCCGTTCCGCGCCCGAGGGCCGCTGCATGCGCCAGATCGGGGGCTGAGGCGCTATCCGGTCCCAAACTGGCGGTCGCCGGCGTCTCCCAAGCCGGGGACGATATATCCCTTTTCGTTCAGGTGATCGTCAACGCAGGCCAGATGGATGTCAATTTCAGGATGATGGGCCTGCATATTGGCAATCCCTTCGGGCGCGCCGATCAGTCCCACGAACTTGATTTTCTTAACTCCCCAGCGTTTCAACACGTCCGCCGTCGCCGTGGCCGACCCACCTGTTGCCAGCATGGGGTCAAGAATCAGGCATACGGAGACGGTCGGCTCAACCGGCAGTTTGTTATAATACTCAACCGGCTTCAGCGTGCGCTCGTCGCGGTACAGGCCAATATGCCAGACCTCCGAAGAGGGCATTAATTCCCAAATCCCCTCCACCATGCCCAGCCCGGCCCGCAGAATCGGAACCAGGCCAATTTTTTCTTCCAGTTCTTCGCAGTGGGCAATCGTCAGAGGGGTCTGAACATCCACCGGGCGCGTAACCAGATCGGCAGTGGCTTCATAGGCCAGCAGCGCGGTGATTTCCTTCACCAGTTGACGGAATTTCTTGGGTTCTGTACGCACATCGCGCAAAATGCTTAGTTTGTGGCGTACCAGGGGGTGGGTGGAAACATACACGTTGGACATACAAATCGTTCTCCGGGAAAGTGTCGAGGGGTAGCGCTTGGATTCTGGCACAGCGGCAGTTGAGGGCCTTCAACTGCCGCTGCGTCAGAATCCAAAAGAACCCGGCGTATTATAACGTAAGTCAATGGGTTATCGGGTATAATTTTTGCCATGAGTGAACTCGAGAAACGCCTGGTGACCCCCGAAACCCGCCCGGATGAAAACGCCGACCCGGCTCTGCGCCCGCAAAAACTGGCGGATTTTATCGGCCAGGATCAACTGAAAGAAAACCTGGAAATCTTAATCTCCGCCGCCAAACACCGCAAAGAGCCGCTGGAACACGTGCTGTTTTACGGCCCGCCGGGGCTGGGCAAGACCACTCTGGCGCACGTCTTAGCCAACGAAATGGGCGTGAATATCAAAATTACGGCGGGGCCGGCGGTCGAGCGTCCCGGCGACCTGGCCGCGATCCTCACCAACCTGCGCGCCGGCGATATTCTCTTCATTGATGAAATTCACCGCTTGGGCCGGGTGGTCGAAGAAGTCTTATACCCGGCCATGGAAGACTTCGCCCTCGATATCATCATCGGCAAAGGCCCGGCGGCGCGCAACATCCGCCTGAAACTACCGCGTTTCACCGTCATCGGCGCTACTACCCGCCTGGCGCTCATCTCTGCTCCCCTGCGCGCCCGCTTTGGGGCCGTTTACCGCATGGATTACTACGATGAAAAAGCCATGAAGCAAATCCTGTCGCGGGCGGCGGCCAAGCTGAAGGTGCAGGTAGACGATGAGGGGTTGGGCGAAGTGGCCCGCCGCGCGCGCGGCACGCCCCGCGTGGCCCTGCGCCTGCTGCGCCGCGTGCGCGATTTTGCCCAGGTGCGCGCCAACAGCGGCATCAACCGCGAGGTAGCGGCTGAAGCCCTCAACCTGCTCAATGTAGACCCCCTCGGCCTCGATGAAGTTGACCGCCGCGTGCTGCTCACCATTATCGAAAAGTACAACGGCGGCCCTGTGGGCCTGAATACCATCGGCGCTTCCATCGGTGAAGAACCCGATACCATCATGGACGTGGTCGAACCCTACCTGCTCCAGCTTGGTTTCCTCGACCGCACTCCCCAGGGCCGGGTAGCAACGCGCCTGGCTTACGAACACCTCGGCCTCCGCTTTGTTGATCCCGGCATCCAGCCCGGTTTGTTTTAATGTGAAGACCGACGACTTCGATTACCCCCTGCCCCCCGAGCGCATCGCGCAAACCCCGGTGGAGCCGCGCCACGCTGCTCGCCTGTTAGTGTTAGACCGCGCCGCGGACCGCCTGGAACATACGATCTTTTGGAATATCGCCCGCTATCTGCGCCCCGGCGACCTGCTGGTCATTAACCAAACGCGCGTCATCCCCGCGCGAGTCTTTGCCCGCAAAGAAACCGGCGGGCGGGTAGAACTACTGCTGCTGCGCCGCGAAGACGAGCGCACCTGGGAAGCCCTGGTTGGCGGCAAGGGCATGCTTCCGGGCCGCCGCTTTACCATCGAGGGCGGCCCGGAAGGGCGCATCCTCGCCGACCTGGGCGGGGCGCGCCGCCGCGTGCAGTTCGCCGAACCGGTTGAGCCGTATCTTCCCCGCGTTGGCCAAATGCCCCTGCCGCCCTACATCCACACGCCCCTCGCCAACCCCGAACGCTACCAGACGGTCTATTCCGTTCAACCGGGTTCAGCCGCCGCCCCAACCGCCGGACTGCACTTTACCCACGAACTCATGGAACGCCTGCGCTCCCTGGGCATTGGCTTTGCCGGGGTGACGCTCCACGTTGGGCTGGACACCTTCGCTCCCGTAACTGAAGAGGACCCCCAAACCCACACCATCCACACCGAATGGTGCGAACTGCCCCCCCAGACCGCCGCGGAAATCAACGCCGCCCGGGCGCGCGGCGGGCGCATCGTGGCCGTTGGCACGACCAGCGTGCGCACCCTCGAAACCGCCGCCCGCCAGGCCGCACCGGGGCAGGTCGTGGCCCCCTTCTCCGGCCCAACCGATCTTTACATCCTGCCGGGTTACTGCTTCCGCGCGGTAGACGCGCTCATCACCAACTTCCACCTGCCTCGCTCCACTCTGCTCATGCTTGTCTCAGCCTTTGCGGGGCGCGAGCGCATCCTCTCCGCTTACCAGGCCGCCATCGAAGCGGGATACCGCTTTTTCTCATTTGGCGATGCGATGCTAATCCTGTAGCGCCAAATCACGCCTTCTTCCACCCATTCCAGTGAATGCGCTCCGGGCGGTAGCGGTCAACGGTGGGTAGAGGTTCGGCGGGATGACCGACCGGCGTCAGACAAAGCGGCACAACGTAAGAGGGCAGGCCCAGGAAGGCCCCAATTTCCTTCACTCGCTTTTCAACCGGGTGAATCCCCACCCACACGGCCCCCAATCCCAGCGCGTGGGCGGCTAGTAACAGGTTTTGTGTGGCCGCCGAGCAGTCAATGACCCAGTTGCCGGCGCAGGTTTCGAGCGTTAAATCCCCGCATACTACAATAGCGACGGGCGCCTGCTTAAGCATTTTGGCATACGGGTGCATCTCGGCAATGGCGTCTAACTGCTGCCGGTTGGTGAGGACAATAAAGTGCCAGGGCTGCTGGTTGCAGGCCGATGGCGCATACATGGCGGCGCGCAGGAGTGTTTCAATCTGCTCGTCGCTGACTGGCTCTGAGGTGAACTGGCGCACACTGCGCCGGGTAAAAATGGCTTCGAGCGTATCCATAGGTTTCTCCATGCGTAGACTTAAAAGCAATTTTAACTGATTCTCAGCCCAATCCTTGCCCAGAAGCGCAAGAAAGAACATGAATTGGGCCAAGATCAACGAACTTCTCAAAACCCTCCCCATTCATTGATAAATGTGTTGTATTTTGGGAATAATCATCTAAAATTATTGTATCCATTTCCGTTTCGAGAAAACGGTTTGCTCTTTTTTTAGAGAAACGGAAGAAGCAGCCTGCATCTCTTGGCCGTCCATTGATTCTTTAAACAGAGGGAGATCCATCATGCAGTTCCGGAAAATGTTGTTCGTCGTTCTGGTTCTCGTACTCGCGCTGACCACCAGCGCGCCGGTCACCGCCGCCCCCAACCCGGCCCCGCTATACACCTCCAATGCGGAGGGCGTCATCCGTGACCGTTACATCATCGTGTTTCAAAGCAGCGCCTCAGACGCCGATGTGAACGATGCCGCCGACCGGGTGCGGGGCAACAGCGAGGTTCACTATCGCTACGCCGCCGCTATTAAAGGTTTCGCCGCCACCCTGCCCGCCCCCGCCGTAGAGGGCCTGCGCCGCAACCCCAAAGTGGCTTACATCGAGCAAGATGCCACTGTCACCATTGATACCACCCAAAGCCCCGCCACCTGGGGACTGGACCGCATTGACCAGCGCAACCTGCCGCTCAACAACGCCTTCACTTATACCTCCACCGGCTCAGGGGTGACGGCCTATATCATTGACACCGGCATTCAAATCTCTCACCAGGAGTTTGGCGGGCGCGCCTCAATCGGTACAGATACCGTCAACGACGGGCGAAACGGCGCGGACTGCAACGGCCACGGCACGCACGTGGCCGGAACGGTAGGCGGCTCCACCTACGGGGTTGCCAAATCAGTTGCGCTGGTGGCTGTGCGTGTGCTCAACTGCCAGGGGTCGGGAACCTGGTCTGGCGTGATCGCCGGCATTGATTGGGTAGCCGCCCACCACGCGGCCAATTCCGTCGCCAACATGAGCCTGGGCGGCAACCGCTCGACAGCCGTCAATGACGCTGTGAACAATGCCATTAACAGCGGCGTGGTCTTTGGCGTGGCCGCCGGCAATGAGCGCACCGATGCCTGCCGCAAGTCGCCCGCCAGCACCCCCGCTGCGATCACCGTCGGCGCCACTACCAGCAGCGACGCGCGCGCCAGCTATTCGAACTACGGCTCTTGCCTGGACCTCTTCGCCCCTGGTTCCTCCATCACCTCCGCCTGGATTGGCAGCAACACCGCCACCAACACCATTAGCGGAACCTCTATGGCGACCCCGCATGTAGTTGGCGTCGCCGCCCTGTACCGCGCCGCCAACCCATCGGCCACGCCCGCCCAGGTGCGCAACGCGATTGTGGCAAACGCCACTTCTGGCATGGTGAGCAACCCCGGCCGCAATTCACCCAACCTGCTGCTGTTCACCAACTACTAACCCACAAACTTCACCTACAGGCCCAGAGATAGGTCATTTACTGAGTTGCGTATAAATCGCGGAGTTGCGTCCCGCGATTTACACGCAATTTAGGATCCTGCCCAGAGATCACCTCTCTGGGCCTGTTTCTCTTTCTCATCGGTGGTTTCCCCATCCGGGTTTCTGTTCTTTAATTCAAGTCTATAATAACCTCACCTGTTCAATTCACCTCTGACATCGAAAGGCACTTCGTCATGCCCGTACCGCAAAAGAATCACGACCTGCGCCTGCCCGACTGGGGGCCCTACACCAAGCGTTACACCGGCATCTCTCACATTCCCGCCGTCCGGCGCGGTCTGCGCTTTGATCTGGGCATTCTCCCCGGCCTCTACCGCCGCCAGGTATTGGTCCCCAATGCCAAATGGGAGTCGGCTCACCACGCCTGGGAAGCCGCCGCCGATCTGAGTTATTTCGCCTACCGCTACGAACTGGAATGGAAAGACCGCGCCTACTGCGACGTTTCCTTTTCCACCCTCGCGCCCAACCGCCGCCTGGTACGCTGCGAGTTTATCAACCAGACCAGCGCGCATCAGAACTTCATGCTCCACTACGCCGCCTATCTCAACTTTCCACCCGTGCGCACCTACAGCGACGAGGCCATCCGCCCCCTGGAAGTAACCCTGCCGGAAGGCGGTCTGTGGATTGACGCCCTGGATTATGAAGAGTTAACCTTCGCCACCCCTCGCCATACCGATACCCTGGTTTACGACGGAATGCTGCGCGCCGAAATCCGCGCCCACGACCTGGTCAACGGCAGCGGCATCGGCATGGGCTTCGGCTACGAGGCCGGCGACCGCGTCACTTTCCGCTTCAGATTGTTCCATCCCATGCCCAACGCGCTCTTACTGCTGCGCTGCCGGGCCGCCGTGGGCGTTCCCTTCCTCCTCGCAGGCGCAGCTTCCTGCGAGGTGACATTGGGCGGCGGCCCCGATTTCCGCCTCACCCCCGTCCCCTTGGGCGACCTGCCCGCCGGAGAGCTTAGCCTCACCCTCACGTCCCTCGGCGGCGCAGGCATCGAGCTAGACGGCTTCGCCCTGCTCCCCGACCAGCCCCCCATCGAAACTGTTGCCTTTACCCCCCGCCGGTGGCAGCACTGCCCAGAGATCACCCCCGGCCCGCGCCCTGCCAGCCTGATCCTCAAGTACGCTGACGTAGACACGTATTACGGCCTGGCCTGGAACGCCCCCGACTACCGCATCCGTGAAATCTACAACGACGAGTTAGACCGTTTCCTGCGTCACATGGTGCATGAACACGTCCAGACCATCCTGCGCGGGCCGGGTGAGGGCCACTTTACCAACGTCTTCATCCGTCCCATCCCGGTCGCCCCGTACAGCGCTGAGGTCATCTACGGGCTGGTGTGCTCCGGCAGCCGCGCTGAAGTCGAAGCTGCCCTGACCGAATTCCCCACCGACCCCGCGCCCCTCCAGGACGCCTATGAAGAAAACCGCGCCCGCGCCGTCCGCTTCAACCCCACCCCTGCCGGCGAGCCGCTGCGGTTCAGCCAGGAGCGCATGGCCGCCACCACCCTGCTCAACGTGGTGTATCCGGTCTATACCCGCCGCACGTTCATCCGCCACAGTACCCCCGGCAAATGGTGGGACTGTCTCTACACCTGGGATTCTGGCTTTATCGGCCTCGGCCTGCTGGAAATTGACGTACAGCGCGCCATCGATTCGCTCAACGCTTATGTCACCGACCCCGGCGACCCCCAGGCCGCCTTTCTGCATCACGGCAGTTTCGTCCCGGTGCAGATGTACCTCTTTCAAGAACTGTGGAACCGCACCCAAGACCGCGCCCTGCTCGAATACTTCTACCCGCGCCTGCGCCAGTATTACCTCTTTCTGGCGGGCCGGTTGGGCAGCTCCACCACCCGCTCGCTCCGGTCGAACCTGCTCAAGACCTGGAATTACTTCTACAATTCCGGCGGCTGGGACGACTACCCCCCGCAGTGGCACGTCCGCGAGCAGGGGTTAGAACGATGGGTATCGCCGGTCATCACGACCAGCCAGGCCATCCGCAGTGCCCGCATCCTGCGCGCCGCCGCCCTGGCTCTGGGCGCTTCTGCCGACCTGCCGCTCTACGATGAAGAGATTGAAACCTTCCGCGCCGCCCTCCAAACCCACGCCTGGGATGAAGAGGCCGGCTACTTTAGCTACGTCATCCACGACGATGAGGGCCGCCCCCTCCGCCCGCTGTATTACGACCCAGACGGCCCCCACCGCGCCAATTTCAACATGGGCATGGATGGCGCCAGCCCGCTCTATACCGGAATCTGCACGCCCCAGCAGCAAGAACGCCTGCTCGACCGCCTCTTCTCACCACAGCGCATGTGGACCCGCATCGGCCTGTCTACCGTAGACCAGTCCGCGCCCTATTACCGGCGCGACGGCTACTGGAACGGCGCAGTCTGGATGCCCCACCAATGGTTTTTCTGGAAAGCGATGCTCGACCTGGGCCGCGGCGACCGCGCCCATCAGATCGCCCAAACCGCGCTTGACCTGTGGAAGAACGAGGTCGAGGAATCCTATTACTGCTTCGAGCATTTCATTGTCGAATCAGGGCGAGGGGCCGGATGGCATCAGTTTAGCGGCCTCTCGACCCCGGTGCTGGCATGGTTTGGCGCTTATCACCGCCCTGGACGGCTGACGGTGGGCATGGATGGCTGGGTCGAGCAGTGCGCTTTTAGCGATCACAACCGCGCGCTTCATGCTCAGATTGTTTTCAGCGGCCCTGCCGGGGAATCTGCGCACTTAATCGCCACTCTTCAGCCCGGCCCAGATTACGCCGCCCACTGGAACGGTCAGGTCATCCCATGCCAGGAACTGTACCCCGGCGTTTTCCAGGTGGAAGTGCCTGCCTATGGCCGCGGCGAACTGGTGATCCATGCCAGGGAACAGCCTGCGCCCCGCTAGAATCGCTCCAGTACCGAGCAAGCTCCCTGCGTCGGAGCTTGCTCTCAACGGCCAGGTTAGCTAAGTTGCCAAAATGCAAACTGGGAACCGTACTTAGATAAACGCCGGCCATCAACGCAGATTTTCAGGGGGTTCTGGTTGATGGCCGGCCAGCAAATTGGTTGAACGATGCGGCATCTGCCCGGTGCGTGGGCTTACTGCTCAATCCCTCCCTCTCTACCCAATCAAAGCACCACCGCATTCCAGGAACAGTATAACAACTTGCATGAGATTTTCCTGGAAAGTTGATTGGATATTTATGAACAGGCCGCAAAAATTGATCTTTCTTTTATACCCACGCCGCTTACTGATACTTTGGCAGCCAGTCGCCATGCGCTGCAATTAGCTCATCCACCATCTGCCAGATTTGTTCCAGGTCCAGTTCTGCGCCGGTGTGCGGATCGAGCATGGCCGCGTGGTAGATGTGTTCGCGTTTGCCCGTCAAGGCCGCCTCCACCGTCAGGCTCTGCACGTTGATGTTCGTCTGCATTAGGGCGGCCAGGTGCGGCGGCAGCATCCCAACCTTGGTTGGTTGGATGCCGTTTTTATCCACCAGGCACGGCACTTCCACAATACAGCCCTGCGGCAGGTTATCAATGAGCCCATTGTTCGGCACGTTGCCGTACACCACCCGGGGGATGCCCGTCTCCAGGCTGTGGATGATGTAAGACCCATACTCGTGTGACTGGCTGATCTCATCAAAATTGGTGGCCTGGTAGGTTTGCCAGCGCACATCCCACTCACTGCCGCCCGCCGCCCGCACTTTGCGCGCTACGGCTTCTACGTCCACCGGGCGGTCGGGGTTTTCAATCGTATCTTTGGTCACTTCCCACCCCGCAATCTGCACCTCACAGCGGCGGATATACTCGTCCAGTGGGATATTGAACTTTTCGATCAAGTCTGGGCGGTCGCGCTTGATAAACCAGGGCGTATACTCGGCGAAGTGCTCGCTCGACTCGGTTACAAAATAGCCCAGGCGCTTGAACATCTCGTAGCGCACCCGGTTCCAGGCCGGCACGCGCCCTTCCTCAATCACCCGGCGCACCAGGGGGTACAGGTCTTCAACCCCCTGCGGCGTTTTGCGCTCAAAGCGCAGGTAAAAAGCCATGTGGTTGATCCCCGCGCAGAGATAGTTGATCTCTTCAATCGGCACGCCGATGTTGCGGGCCAGTTCTTCCGCCGTTCCCTGCACGCTGTGACACAACCCCACCGTCTTAATCTTGCTCCCCCGGCTGATGCCCCAACAGTTCATTGCCATCGGATTCACATAGTTCAAGAAAGTCACATCGGGGCAAAGCTCTTCCATGTCGCGGCACACATCCAACAGCACCGGAATGGTGCGCAGGCCGCGCATAATCCCGCCAATCCCCAGCGTATCGGCGATGGTCTGGCGCAGCCCATACTTCTTGGGGATTTCAAAGTCAATCACCGTCCCCGGCTTATACCCGCCGATCTGGAACATGCAGATGGCATAATCGGCCCCGTCCAGGGCAGCGCGCCGGTCGAGCGTGGATTCAATCGTGGGGCAGGCCCCCAACTGTTTGGCAATGCGTTGAGCCACCTTTTCCGTGGTTGCCAGCCGCACCGGGTCAATGTCATGCAGGCTGATGGTCGCATCCGCCAGTTCGGGGAAACTTAAAATATCGCCAAGCAGGTTGCGGGCAAACACTGTGCTTCCTGCGCCAATAAAGGTAATCTTAGGCATTGTATCTCTCCAGTTTATTCAGGAATTGATCGCGTTCCCTTTTCTCCTGTAGATGAAAAGGCTGGCTTCTTCATCTACAAAAAAGACATTGTCAGGAATTCGGTTAAGTTTAATCGAAAACAGCTTTTGCAAGCCCCAATCCGCCTGATTTTAATGTTAAACTATAAAATCAAACACTCAACTGCCCAGAGATGCCGATCACGCCCCCTGGCAGTTCTTAACGGTTAAGGAGCAAGAAAAGTGGTCAGGATCGACACAATCAAGGAAATTCGACCCCAGCTTTCGGGTGAGTTTGAGCCGGGCAAATTCGTTGCCCGTACGGAAGCCATCGCCGAGGCGTATCGTTGGGGGCAAGAGCTGCACGCCGGGCAAACCCGCCTGAGCGGCGAGCCGTACTTCGATACGCACTGTGCCTGGGTTGGCGCTTTCCTCGACAACCTGGTTGGTAACGAGGCCTGGACCATTGCCGGGCTGCTGCACGACGCTGTGGAAGATTCCGGTGAAAGCCTCGACCGCATCCGCAAGAAATTCCCCGGCCCCCTGGGCGAAGAAATCGCCTATATTGTGGATGGCGTTACCAAGCTCAGCAATCCGCGCGATGGCCGCTCGCGCGAGATCGAAACCCTCCGCAAGATTGCCATGTTCCGCGACCCGGCTGTCTTTCTGGTCAAGCTGGCCGACAAAAGCCACAACCTGATGACCCTCCAATACATGAAAGAGCCAAAGCGCACCCAAAAGGCCGTCGAGGCCATCCGCGCATATGGCAAGCTGGCCGGGATTATGAACTGCTACAAATGGCGGCGCTGGCTCGAAGACATGGCCTTTCCTTTTGCCGAGCCAGATACCTACGCCTTCGTCAAGACCCGCATTGACCAGGACCCTCGCCTTCAGCCCAGTTTTATCAACCCTATGATGCAGCAGTTGGGCCGCATCATGGAGCGGGCCGGCATGGATGGGCGTATCTCCATGATCGTCAACGGCTATTGGCGCGCCTGGCAAAAACTGCGCCAGTTGGCCCGCTCGCGGCGCTCTTCGCTGAACTCTTTCGCCGCCATCAGCGACATTGTCAGCTTCCGCATGATCCTCGACTCGAATGACGAAAAGCTCTGTTACCAACTGCTCTCTGAGGTCAACCGCTATTTTGGCCCCTACCTGGAAGGCAGCCAGTTCAACGATTACATTGCCAACCCCCAAAACCGCTACCGCGCCCTTCACACCGCCATCTGGCTGCCGCGCATCGGCATGATCGAAATTGCCATCGCTACCGCGGAGATGGAAGGCGAGAACACCTGGGGCGTCGTTTATGCCATTCAGCACGGTAAAGACATTTCCAGCTACCGCCCCATCGAAATTCTCACCCCTTCGGGCAGTGCGCGCTTCTTACCCGAAGGCTCCAGCGTTCTCGACGCCGTAGCTTCTATTCAGCAGGAATTTTTGCTCGACAAAATGAGCGAGGTTCACGTCAACGGCGTGCCGGCATGCCTGTCAGACCCGGTGCATCCGGGCGACGTGGTTGAAGTGGTCACCTATGGGCCGCGCATGAGCCCCTCTGAAGACTGGTTGAACTTTGCCAATTCTTCTACTGCCCGCCTGCTCCAATCCGCCATTGCTACCGATGCCCTGCGCCGCTCGGCTGAAGAAGGCCGCCGCCTAGTGCGCTCGGTGCTGGCTCCGCTGGGCATTCTGGCGCTCGAAGACGTGCGCGCCCTCGAACCCGACCGCTGGGATAACCTCCTGGAACGCCTGGCCTGCGCCAGCCTTGAAGACCTCTATTCCGCCGTTGGCGGCGGAGCTGTTCGCCTGGAAGATTTAGAATCCGCCCTGCGCCAGGTAGGCATTACCCGCGAAGAACTGCAATGGTCCACCGTCCACATCGCCGGTGACGCCCGCGCCCACCGCCCCGGCATTTTAGCGCGCCTGGCCGGCATCGTCTCAGCCTATGGCGGCAACATTTTGCGCTCCGAAAATAACACCCTGCCCGAAGGCGGCTTCGACCTGCGCCTGGTTGTTCAAAATATCGAACCCAGCCAGCTTCACCTCTTAGAACAGGCTTATCTAGACAGCGGCATCGAATTTAAGATCATGGAACTGGTCTAGCGCGCTCTCCTCACCGGCCTCCTCCCTATGAAAATCGGCATCCTCTCCGACACCCATAACAATGTCGAAAACCTTGAGCAGGCCCTCAACCGGCTGCGCCAGGAAGATATTCACATCCTTTTCCACTGCGGAGACTTCACCGACCCCGACCTGACGCGCCTGTTATACGGTTTTCGCGTCGTAGCCGTCTTTGGCAACGGCGATTACGCCTCCGGCCAGATTCGCCAAAACCTGCTGGCACTCGATCCTCACAACTGGGCCGGTTTGGTCTACACCGGCGAACTGGGCGGGGCGCGTCTGGCCGCTACCCACGGCCACCTGTTGGGAAAAACCCAAGAACTGCTGCGCTCCGGTCAGTATGACTACGTTTTTACCGGCCATTCACACCTGCATATGGATCAAACTTTCGGCGGCGTCCGCCTCATCAACCCCGGAGCTTTAGGCGGCAAGAAGAGCGAACCCCGCCAGTTCTGCATTCTCGACCTGGCAACCGGCCAGACGCGCTTCATTCTCCTCTAAGCCTGCTCTTACTTTCCAATCATCACGATTTCCCCCATCGAGGATGCCAGATACAGGCGTCCATCGGCCAGCGCGCCGCCCACTACGAAGCCCTTCAGGGCGTTTATCTTCTACCTGCGCTTGCCCTGGTCAGTTGACCAGCCTATTTTTCCCCCACCTAGCCACCGACGAATTTAGCCAACCGGAGGGTGTACGTCTGGCGCATCAGGATTATGCTTATCCCTAAGCAAACCGTTTCTCCCCCTCTGTTATGGGGCGGCAGTTACCCACCTGCCGCCCCTTCAGGGAGAGACCACTTCAGCAAGCTGTAACCCCCTGGGATCGCCGATCCCCACTCCACAATAAAAACCGCCTGCGCGGTCTGACTCATTTCACCTTTTGGGAGGTGATTCGATTTCATTTTAACCTTCCCCTTACCCCGATTCGCCCGCTTGAACCTTTCATCACCGGTCGGGCTGCTCTGCGCCGACCTTCGCATGTTCAGATACACGATTAACCATTTTTTGTCGATTGGAGAAGAAGCTATGCACAGCACAGGCAAGTGGATGAAAATCATCATCCTGTTGGTGATTGTGGCCCAACTGCTGGCGGCCTGCGCCCCCCGCACCCCAGAGCCGCAGTCTACCCCCGCAGTCCCCGACACAGATCCCACGGCAACCATCCCCGCCGGAGAGGAACAGCCGGCCCAACCCACCGCCGCACAGGAAACCCCCACCGAAGCAGCGGCAGAGACTCCTGAGCAGTCGACCGGAGAAGCGGTCAACCGCAAAGGTGGTTGGCTGGACACCATTACGGTTGTCGAAGAAGCCACCAGCGAGGCCGCCGTCAGCCGCATCCAGGCCGGTGAAATTGATCTCCACACCCAGGCCATGGCCGACCCCGAACTCCTTGAGCAGATCAAAAATGATCCCAATCTGAAGGTGTTCTCCTCTGCTGGCACCAACGATGACATTACCTTCAACCCTGCTGGCCCTATCTTTGAGGGGACCGGCAAGCTCAACCCGTTCTCCGTCGCCAAGATCCGCGAGGCGATGAACTGGCTAATCGACCGCAACTATATCGGCCAAGAGATCATGGGCGGGCTGGGTCAGCCCAAGATTCTGCCACTCACCGCCGGGTTCCCTGAATACGTGCGCTACATTGAAAAATCCCGCGAACTCGAAGCCAAATATGCCTATAACCCCGACAAGGCCCGCGAAGTCGTCACCGCCGAAATGGAGGCCCTGGGCGCTGCCCTGGTGGATGGCAAGTGGCAGTACAACGGCGAGCCGGTGGAGTTGATCGGCATCATCCGCACCGAAGACGAGCGCCGTGAAATCGGCGATTACTTTGCCAACCAGCTCGAAACGATCGGCTTTACCGTCCGCCGCGACTACAAGAAAAGCTCAGAAGCCTCGCCCATCTGGTACCAGGGCAACCCCGCCGATGGCCTGTTCCACTTCTATACCGGCGGCTGGATCAACAACTGGGTCGCGCGTGACGAAGCCAGCAGCTTCGACGACTACTACAACCCGCGCAGTCCTTACGGTTCGCCTTTGTGGCTGGCCTACAAACCCACCCCGGAATTTGACGAAATCTCTAACCGCCTTAAGCGCAGCGACTTCAAAGACATGGAAGAGCGCAAGCAGCTCTTCGAACGCGCCATGGAACTGGCTCTGGAAGATTCCTCGCGCATCTTCGTGGTGGATGAGCTGAGCTACTCGCCTATGCGCTCCGATATCCTGGTCGCCGGCGACCTGGCCGCCAGCATTCAGGGCGGCATGTTGTGGCCGTTCACCCTGCGCCGCGAAGGCGAAGTCGGCGGCGAATTAACCATGTCGAACTCTCAAATCTTGGTAGAGCCCTGGAACCCCATCGGCGGCAGTAATTTCGTGACCGACGCCATGGTCCAGCGCGCCACCGGCGACCGCGCCGCCGTGATGGACCCCTTCACCGGCCTTTCCAGGCCTCAGCGCATGGAACGCGGCGAGGTCTTCGTCACCGAAGGCTTCCCTATGATTAAAACCCTCGATTGGGTGGATCTGCACTTCGTCCCCGAAGTCACCGTCCCCGGCGATGCCTGGGTAGATTGGGACGCCAAAGAACAGCGTTGGATCACCGCTGACGAGAAATTCCCCGATGGTCTGAAAGCGCGCGCCAAACTGGTCGCCTATTACCCCGAAAGCATCTATGATATTCAATGGCACGATGGCAGCCGGTTCTCTCTGGCCGATATTCTCTTTGGCTGGGTGATGGGCTTTGACCCCGCCAAACCCGACAGCCCCATCTTCGACCCCTCCGTCCAGGAACTCTTCGAAGCCAACCTGGAAGCATTCAAGGGCTACCGCGTCGTCTCCGAACATCCCCTGGTGCTTGAAAAGTACACCGACATCGTCTGGATGGACGCCGAAGAGAACTTCTTCCAGTGGTCCGAGTTCTGGACGGAATACACCTTTGGCAACGGCGCCTGGCACAACATTTCCCTGGGCGTTCTGGCCGAAACCAACAACGAACTGGCCTTTACCTCCGGCAAGGCCGATGAAAACGGCGTCGAATGGATGAGCTTCGTCAGCGGACCCAGCCTCGACATTCTCAAGAAGCACCTCGACCAGGCCGCCGCCGACAATTACATCCCCTACGCGCCCTTCCTGGGCAAATACATCACCGCCGACGAGGCCAAGGCCCGCTGGAGCAACCTGCAAACGTGGTATCAGGATCACGGCCATTTTTGGATCGGCACCGGCCCTTACTACCTCGATAAAGTCTTCCCGGTCGAGAACATCCTGACCCTCAAGCACAACCCCAACTATATCGACCCCGCCGACAAGTGGTCCATCTTCTCCGAGCCCAAGTTCCCCGAAGTTGAGATTGACGGCCCGGGCCGCGTGACCATCGGGCAGGAAGCCAGCTTCGACGTCTACGTGGACTTCAAGGATGAGCCTTATCCGCAGGACGAAATTGACCTGGTGAAGGTCCTGGTGTACGACTCGGAAGGCCAGTTGGTACTGTCCGATGAGGCCGAGGCGGTGGAAGATGGATTATGGCGCGTGACCCTCACCGCCGAAGAAACCGCCAAACTGACGGAAGGATCGAACCGGCTTGAAGTAGCCGCCGCCTCCAGGCTGGTGAGCTTCCCATCCTTCGCCGAGCTGGAGTTCGTGACCGTTCCGTAATCACGCCGCGCCGCGAAAACGACGCAGCGCCCAACCGGTGTGGATGACCCGCGCTCCCTTGCGGGTCATCCACACGCCCATCATTCCAGTGATAGGGATGCAGCCCATGACCGATACCTCTGCCCCGCTTCCATCCGATTCCATGCCGTCCGCGCCAGCCTCAGCCGGCAGCGCCCCGGCGGCTAAGGCCCCCAGCGCGTTGGCGCGGCTGGCCCGCTATACCCTCACCAAAATGATTACCCTGATGCTCACCGTCATCATCGGGGTATACCTCACCATCCTGATCGCCAACATGGGCGGTTTTGTAGACCGCATCTTTGAGGGCCAGATCCGCGAAAAGATCACCCTGGCGGCGGCCGCCAGCCGCAAAATGCAGGAAATGCCGGTCGCCGAGCGCAATAAACTCATCGAAGTGCAGATCCAGCAAGAACGCCAGCGTCTGGGCATGGACCGGCCTTTCGTCGTGCGCAGCCTGACCTTCCTCACGGACGCGCTCACCCTCAACCTGGGGCGAGCGCAGCACATGTCCTCCGACAGCGGTTCCAAACAGGTGCGCTCCATTATTCTTGAGCGTCTGCCCTCCACGCTGGTGCTGTTTGCCACCGCCAATCTGCTCGATTTTTTCGCCGCCGTCTTTTTTGCGCTGATGCTTTCCAGAAAATACGGCAGCCTGATTGACAAAGCCATTGTGGCGCTCTCGCCCATGTCTTCGGCTCCCGGCTGGTTCTATGGCATTTTCCTCATCCTGATTTTCGCTTCACAGCTTAAAATCCTCCCCTTTGGCGGCATGGTTGACGCCCCACCCCCCGAAGATACCCTCGAATATGCCCTCAGTCTCTTGCGTCACATGATCCTGCCCACCCTGGCGCTCACTACCAGCACGATCTTTGGCTCGATTTATGCCTGGCGCACGTTTTTCCTGATTTATTCCAGTGAAGACTACGTGGAAATGGCGAAGGCCAAAGGACTCTCGCCGCGCGACATCGAGCAGCGCTATATCCTCCGCCCTACTCTGCCCAACATCATCACCAACTTCGCCCTCACCCTCATTTCGGCCTGGCAGGGCGCCATCATCCTTGAAACGGTCTTTAACTGGCCCGGCCTGGGCAGGCTGTTTTTCCAGGCCATCGGCCTGTACGACACCCCTGTCATCGTCGGCATCACCGTGATCTTCGCCTACCTCCTGGCGATCACGGTGTTCCTGCTCGATTTCGTTTACGCCCTGGTAGACCCCCGTGTCAAAATCGGAGAAGGGAGCCGGCCCGCATGAAAACCCTCCGCGATCTTTCCCGTTATCCTTCCGCCATCGCCGGCCTGGTGATCGTCGCCGCCCTGGTGGCGCTGGCGATCTATACCGTCATCGCTATTCCCTACGACGAGGCCATCCGCCTGTGGCGCGGCGGCGAAAATATTTGGGCCGAAAACCCCAAAAATGCTCAGCCGGTCTGGGTCAACTGGTTTTCCGCCGTGAAACGCCCTGAAACGATGGTCTTTAACAGCCTCGATGCGACCGAATCCGGCCCGATTACCAAAAAGCGCGAGGCAATTTCGGCCAAAACCACTGACATCATCATTTCATTCCCCTTCGATTACGCCTACGACACCTTCCCGCAGGACCTGACCATTTTCTTCACCTCTACCTTCGAGAAGAAACAGCCCTATGTCAACGTCACCTGGATCACGCCGGATGGTCAGGAAATCGGCCTGGGTGAATTCTCCATTGACCGCACCTATTCCTTCCGCATCCCGCAGGAAAACAAGCTGAAGCGCAAGTTCAAGGATGTGCCGGTCGAGCAGGCCCTGTTCACCAATGCACCCGTCAAAGATACGCACCCGCTCCAGGGTCGCTACGAACTGCGCGTGCAGGCCCTGGTCTTCGAAGAAAATGCCGATGTGGATGCCAAATTCGTCCTCTATGGGCAGGTTCACGGGTTGGCCGGCACCGATCACCGCCGCCGCGACCTGAGCATCTCGCTCCTGTGGGGAACGCCCATTGCCCTGGCCTTTGGCCTGCTGGCGGCCCTCGGAACCACCGTGCTGACCATGATTATCGCGGCGGTTGGCGTCTGGTACGGCGGTTGGATTGATGAGCTGATCCAGCGGTTTACCGAAATTAACATGGTACTGCCCTTCCTGCCCATTCTCATCATGGTAGGCACGCTCTACAACCGCAGTATCTGGCTCATGCTGGGGGTCAGCATTCTGCTGTCAATCTTCAGCGGTTCCATCAAGGGCTACCGCTCGATCTTCTTGCAGATCAAAGAATCTCCTTATATCGAAGCCGCCCGGGCTTACGGGGCGGGCAACCTGCGCGTGGTGTTCGTTTACCTTATCCCCCGCATCATTCCGGTCCTCATCCCGGCTTTGGTCAGCATCATCCCATCCTTTGTATTCCTCGAAGCCTCGCTGGCCGTCCTGGGCCTCGGAGACCCGGTGCTGCCCACCTGGGGCAAGATGATTAACGATGCCAACGATAACGGCGCGCTCTTCCAGGGCCTATATTACTGGGTGATCGAGCCTTCGGCTCTTCTCATGCTCACCGGCCTGGCCTTTGCCATGCTCGGCTTCTCCCTCGACCGCATCTTCAACCCCCGACTGCGAGGTCTGTGATGATCCCTACCAATGGAAATCAACCCACCCTGCTTAAAACGGAGAACCTCACCCTCCACTTTCGCACCGGCCGGGGCGTGGTGCGCGCTGTAGACGGCGTAGACCTGGAACTGCACGCCAACGAAGCCATGGTGGTGTTGGGTGAATCGGGCTGCGGCAAGAGTTCACTTGCGAAGGCCCTGCTGCGGCTGTTGCCTCGCAACGTCCACGCCTACAGCGGGCGCGTGCTGTTAGAAGATCACAATGTGATGCTGTTGAACGAAGAAGCCTTTCGCAAGCAGGTACGCTGGGTGAAAATGTCAATGGTCCCTCAGGCCGCCATGAACGCCCTCAATCCCGTCTTGCGCGTCGGCGACCAGGTGGCCGAGCCGGTCATCGTTCACAACGGCCTGCGCAAAGAAGAAGCGCTCCTCCAGGCCCGCAAGATGTTCCAGCATGTCGGCGTCCCGGCTGATTTTCTCAACCGCTACGCCTTCGAACTCTCTGGTGGAATGCGCCAGCGCGTGGCAATCGCCATGTCGCTGGTGACAATGCCCCGCCTCGTCATCCTGGATGAACCCACTTCGGCCCTGGATGTGCTGACCCAGGCCAACATTATGAACGTTCTCAAACGCATCAAGAAAGAACTGGGCATCAGCTACATCCTCATCACTCACGACATCGCCACGTCCAGCGAGCTGGCCGACCGCGTGGCCGTGATGTACGCCGGGCAGGTGGTGGAAGTCAGCGACGCGGCCCGCTTCTTCACCAGGCCGCTCCATCCCTATTCGCAGAAACTCATGGCGAGCGTCCCCAAACTGCACGGCAACCAAGAGCCAGATTTTATCACCGGTCAGCCGCCCAGCCTGTTCGACCTGCCCGCTGGCTGCCGTTTTGCCCCGCGCTGCCCGGCCCGCTTTGCCCGCTGCGGCCAGCCTCCACCACTCATTGAGCAGAATGGCCGCCGGGCGCGCTGCTGGCTGTACGCCCCAGATAGGAGAGACCCATGACCACCAAAGATATCCTTCAAACCCAAGCAGAGGCCGCTGTGGTTCCCACTGCGAAAGATAACGGCAGCCTGCCGCTCCTTTCCATCCGCAACTTAGACGTCTGGTTCGAACTGCGGCGTTGGGGCTTCGGAGTGGCCGGTTACGTCCGTGCGGTTGAAAATGTCTGCTTTGATCTCCACCAGGGTGAGGCCATCGCCGTGGTGGGCGAAAGCGGCTGTGGCAAATCCAGCCTGATGAAAACCATCCTCGGCCTGCACCGCCCCACCCGCGGCGAAGTCATCTTCCGCGGGCAGAACGTCGCCGGACTGCGCGGCCATCAGCTTAAGGCGTACCGCGCCCAGGTCGGTTATATTCAGCAAGACCCCTTCGGCGCACTGCCGCCCTTTATGAGCATCCAGCGCATCCTCGAAGAACCCCTTATAATCAACGGTTGGAAAGACCCTGCCCGGCGGCGCGAGCGCATCCGCCAGGCCCTGGAAGAGGTCAAACTGACCCCGGTGGATGATTTTCTCGCCAAATTCCCCCACATGCTCAGCGGCGGGCAGCAGCAGCGCGTGGTCATCGCCCGCGCCATGATTCTCAACCCCAGCCTGATCGTCGCTGATGAGCCGGTTTCGATGCTCGATGCCTCAGTGCGCGTGGAAATCCTCAAACTGCTGCGTTCCCTCCAGGCCGCTCACAACGTGGCGGTCATTTACATCACTCACGATCTTTCCACCGTCCGTTACTTCTCTGAGCGAATCTTCGTGATGTATGCCGGGCGCATCGTCGAGAAAGCCCCCGTTGACCGGCTGCTGCGCAATCCGCGCCACCCTTATACCCAGGCCCTCCTGGCCGCCACCTCTGACCCAGACGCCCGCAACGCTGAAGTCTTCCGCGAAGTCCCCCCCGGCGAACCGCCCAGCCTGGTCGCGCCGCCCACCGGCTGCCGCTTTCACCCGCGCTGCGCTCACTGCATTGACGGCCTGAGCAACGTGCAGGACCCGCCGGAGATCGAGGTCGAACCCGGCCATCTCGTTTCATGCTGGTTGTACCGATGAGGAACCTGAACGTCTCTGCCCTTCTGATCCTCGGCCTGGCCCTGGCCCTCGGCGGGGCGATCCTCTCATACCTCATGGTACTGCGTATCCTCGCGCCCAGTTTTTGGCTCGTTTTCCTGGCCTACGGCACTTCCGTCGCTGGAACCATCACCGGCTTCGTCGGGGCCGCTTTCATCATCCGCGGCAACCGCCGGCAGTAATTTCTTTCACCGGTTTCGCGCCGAGCCAAAAATACGCACCTGCGAGCGCGTATTTTTGGCTCCGGCGTACTTTGGCGGCGCTACGCGGCGTTTTCGCCGCGAACCCACCCGGTCAATTCACTCCCGCCTATTCTCATAAGTCAAAACCCGAAACCTCACTCACACCATTGACACCCCTGTTATTAATAGAAAATTTATTCTATAATCGAATCCGATATATAATGGGGTGAGAAAACGCTATGCCAACCCAACTGACACCCGAACAAGTCCTCAGCTTCGCGCCGGATGAAAACTCGCGCAGCAACGCCCGCGCGCTGGCCTCCTCTCTGCGCAAGTGGGCGCGCCTGGGTTACAGCGACCAAGCCGTTTGGGGCGAGTGCCAGGGCAGTGGGACCGACCCCTACCGCTGTCAGGTAGACCTGGCAGGCCCCGGCTTCAAATGCTCCTGTCCCAGCCGCAAACTGCCCTGCAAGCACGCCCTGGCGCTTCTGCTGCTCTACGCCACCCAGCCAGAACGGTTCGAGGCCGCCCAGCCGCCCGAGTGGGTAGCCGTCTGGCTGGTCAAACGCGCTGAACAGGCCGAGCGCCGCGCCGCCAAAGCCGAGGCTCCCCCCGCTCCACCAGATGGCACTGCTCAGACCCGCCGCGCCGCCGCCCGCGAGAAGAAAATCCGCGCTGGCATTGACGAACTGGATACCTGGTTATGCGACCTGCTGCGCCAGGGTCTCGCCGCTGCCCAGGCTCAGCCCTACACCTTCTGGGAAGGCATCGCCGGGCGGCTGGTAGATGCCCAGGCCCCCGGATTGGCCCGCATGGTGCGCGCCCTCCCCGCCATTTGCGCCTCGGGCGAGGGCTGGCAGGGCCGCCTGTTAGACGCCATCAGCCGCATCTACCTGGCGATGGAAGGCTACCGCCGCCTCGAATCACTGCCGCCTGATACCCAGGAAGATCTGCGCAGCGTCATCGGTTTTACCATCAAACAGGAAGAACTGTTGGCCGCCCGCCCTGGCGTGGCCGATACCTGGCTGGTATTAGGACGCCATACCGAAGAGGAAAATCATCTTAAAACCCGCCGGGTATGGTTATGGGGCGCGAGCAGCCACCGCGCGGCCCTGCTGCTCTACTTTGCCGCCGCCGGCAGCGACTTAGCGCCCGGCCCTGCCCCTGGCGCGGCCCTCTCGGCAGAGTTAGTGTTTTATCCCGGCGCTTACCCTCTACGCGCTGTCATCCGCGCGCAAGACCCTCCCGCCCCGCTGAATCTTGCCAGCCTCCCCGGCGCCGAATCGCTCGCTGCCGCCACGGCGGCCTACGCCGAGGCCCTGGCTCGCTTCCCCTGGTTTGAGCGTTTTCCACTCGCGGTAAAAGACGTGATCCCCTTTCAAGATAACGGCGAATGGAGCCTGTGCGACGGCGAACAGCGTTGGGTTCCGCTGGCCCGCAGTTTCCTGCACGGCTGGCGGGTCTTTGCCTTCAGCGGGGGGCATCCCATCTCGGTGTTTGGCGAATGGAACGGCGAGCGCCTGCTGCCCCTCAGCGCCTGGAACGAAGCCAGCTTCATCCTGCTGCCCTCAAGTTTCGATTAAAGATGAGCCCTACCGCAACCCTCTGGCAAGAACTGACCGTCCAAGCCCTGTTGGGCACACTGCGCCAGCCTTTCACCCCGCCCCAGGCTGGCGAGGCGCTGGCGAGCGCCGTACACGCCGCCTCATCCCCTGCCGCCGCCGCTGGAGATGGCGAACATGCCCTGCTGCGCGCCGCCGCCATTGCCGCCCTGCACCACCGCGCCGGGCAGTTGCCCGATCGCCTGCGCGCCCCCCTGCCCACTCCCTGCCCTGCCGAGAAGTGGCCGCGCTGCTCGCCGCAGGCCGCCGCCTGCCTGCAAGCCATCTTAAGCGGGGATTTCATCGCCCTGCTGCCCGAATGGATCGAGCTGGCCGCCGCTCACCAGGTGCGCGTTTGCGAAGAGCTCCTGCCGGACCTGCTCCAACAGCGTAAAACCCTCCAGGAACTGCGGCCCGACCTGCTGGCGGTGCTGGGCGAGCGCGGCCGCTGGCTGGCCCGCCACAACCCCGACTGGCGGGAATTCGAGCCATTCGATGACGATACCGTCTGGCAAGAGGGCCGCCGCCAGCAGCGCCTTACCTTCCTGAAAAGCCTGCGCCGCCAGGACCCTGCCCGCGCCCGCGACCTGTTAATGACCACCTGGGGGCAGGAATCGTTTGCCGACAAAGTCGCTTTCCTCAAGCTGTTAGCCGAAGGTCTCAGCATGGCCGACGAGCCTTTCCTTGAAGGCGTATTGGATGACCGCCACAAGGACGTGCGCCAGACGGCTGCCCGCCTGCTGGCGCGGCTGCCCGACTCGCGCCTGGCACAGCGCCGCGCGGCCCACGCCCGCCGCCTGTTAACCTGGAAATCTGGCCTGCTGCGTTCTGGCCTGGAAGTCAAGCTCCCCGAAGCCTGTGATCCCGACATGGAGCGCGACGGAATGGATCCCTCCCCACCCCCCGGATTCCCGCTGGGCGAAAAAGCCTGGTGGCTGGCGCAGGCCCTGGCCCTCACGCCGCCCGCCGTATGGTGTTCGCTCACCAACCGCCGCCCCCATCAGTTGTTCGATCTGCTTCGCAAGCACGAGTGGGAAGAAGCCATTTACCTCGGCTGGCGGCAGGCCGCCATTCTCAGCCAGAATACCGAATGGCTGGAAGCCCTCTTGCAGTACGAGATCCGGTGGAAAGAGAAAAACATCCCATCAGACACCTTTACTCACCTGGCCCCTGCCGCCCAAGAAGCCTTTTTCATCCGTCTGGCCGCCGAATCCCCCTCGCTGGCCTACGATGAACCCGCCTCGGCTTACCTCTCCGCCTGCCGCCATCCCTGGAGCCAGGAATTGACCCAGGCCGTCACCCTGCTGATCTGCGATCATATCCATAAAAGCGCCTTACAGCCCTGGCGCTGGGACCGGCTGCTGGCGAACATCGCCCCACGCTTTCACCCGCATTCCATTCCGGCCGTAGTACAGCAAATCGCCGCTGAACTCAGCCACCAACGGGAACCAGATTCCGCCGTCGAAAAAATGCTGGCGATTTTGCAGTTCCGCCACGACATGATCCAATCCTTCGACCGCGTTTCTATGGTTCCGTAAATTGCAGGGCGCAGCCTGCAACTTACACACAAAACTACCCTTTCTTTTGAGGAGTGACGATGAACGAAACCATCCTGCGACCCCATGCCGAACAACAGTACGCTGAAGAATTGGCCCAACTGGCCCAGGTAGATACCCGCACCCGCCCCCCCAACTGGAAGCTCTCGCCCTGGGCAGTGGCTACCTACATTCTGGGCGGCCAGTTAGAAAACGGGTATGTCATTACCCCCAAATACATCGGCAGCCGCCGCCTGGTGGAAATCGCCATTGCCACGCTCGCCACCGACCGCGCCCTGCTGCTCTTGGGTCTGCCGGGGACGGCCAAATCGTGGCTCTCGGAGCACCTCGCCGCCGCCATCTCCGGCGACTCGACCTTGTTGGTGCAGGGAACTTCAGGAACCAGCGAAGAAAGTATGCGCTACGGCTGGAATTACGCCCGCCTGCTGGCTGAAGGCCCCTCGCTGCAAGCCCTGGTCCCCAGCCCCATCATGCGCGCCATGTCTGAAGGCAAGCTGGCCCGCGTGGAAGAACTGACCCGCCTGCCCTCCGACGTGCAGGATACGCTCATCACTATCCTTTCCGAAAAGACCCTGCCCATCCCAGAACTGTCGGCGGCGGCAGGCGGCGGCGTGGAGGTTCAGGCGCGCAAAGGGTTTAACATCATCGCCACCGCCAACAACCGCGACCGGGGCGTCAACGAACTTTCCAGCGCCTTAAAGCGGCGCTTTAACACCGTCATTCTGCCGGTTCCCGACAGTTTGGAAGAAGAAGTTCACATCGTGCAGACGCGCGTGGAAAGCCTGGGACGCGCGCTCGAACTGCCCGCCGAAAAGCCCCCCCTCGAAGAAGTGCGCCGCGTCGTCACCATCTTCCGCGAACTGCGCTCTGGTCTCACTTCAGACGGCAAAACCAAAATCAAATCGCCCAGCGGCACGCTCAGCACCGCCGAGGCCATCTCGGTCGTCAACCAGGGGTTAGCGTTAGCGGCCCACTTTGGAGACGGCCAGATGCGCGCCGATGATGTAGCCTCTGGTCTGGTCGGAGCCGTCATCAAAGACCCGGTGCAGGATCGCATCGTCTGGTTAGAATATCTGGAAACGGTGATGAAAGAACGCGCCACCTGGAAAGACCTCTATCGGGCCTGCAAAGATGTCACCGGATAAAGCCAGAACCACCCCAACGCCCGCCCCGCCAGACCTGGCCGGGCGCGTGCATATTTTCGGCATCCGCCATCACGGGCCGGGGTCGTCGCGCTCGCTGCGCGCCGCTCTCCAGGACCTCCGCCCCGATATTGTCCTGGTCGAAGGTCCGCCCGAAGGCAATGACCTGCTCCCCCTGGTCGCCAGCCCGGCCATGCAGCCGCCGGTGGCCCTGCTGGTCTACGCCCCCGGCGCAAACAGCTCGACCGGCGAGGGCATCGCGGCGGCGGCCTACTACCCGTTCACCGAGTTTTCGCCAGAGTGGCAGGCCATTCACTACGCCCTGGCGAACCACATCCCCGTGCGCCTGATTGACCTGCCCCTTGCCCACCAGATGGCGATGCTCCCGCTTGAATCTATCTCAGAGCCGGCTCCCGAACCGCCCACCGAAGAACCTGCCGCCCCACCTCAACCAGAGCCAGACCCGCGCATCCTCACCGGCGACCCGCTCAATGCGCTTGGCGAAGCCGCCGGTTACAGCGAGGGCGAACAGTGGTGGGAGCACCTCGTCGAACAGCGCCGCGACCCCTCTGGCGTATTCGCCGCCATTCTCGAAGCCATGACGGCTCTGCGCCAGGCCGCCCCCCCTGACCCCGGCCCCATTGCCGCCCGCCGCGAGGCCGCCATGCGCCAGGCCATCCGCGCCGCGCTCGATGAAGGCTGCCACTGCGCGGCGGTGGTATGCGGTGCGTGGCATTCCCCTGCCCTGGTTGATCTTTCTACCGCTGTGGAAGACTCAGCCCTGCTGCGCGGCCTGCCGCGCGTCGCGCTGCGCGCCACCTGGGTCCCCTGGACTTATGCCCGCCTGACCCGCGCGGGCGGCTATGGCGCGGGGATCGAATCACCCGGCTGGTACGAACACCTCTGGACCACCGAGCGCGACGTGGTCGTGCGCTGGATGATTAACGTCGCCCGCCTGCTGCGCGGCGAGGATGTGGATGTATCCTCGGCGCATATCATCGAGGCCGTGCGCCTGGCCGAAGGGCTGGCCGCCCTGCGCGACCGCCCCCTCCCCGGCCTGCCGGAGCTGAACGAGGCCGTCCTGACGGTTTTCTGCTTTGGCAACCCCACCCCCCTGCGCCTGATCGAACAAAAGCTGATCATCGGGGAGAAAATCGGCAGTGTACCGCCCGAAACCCCTATGGCCCCGCTCCAGCAGGATTTCGACGCCCACGTCCGCCGTCTGCGCCTGCCCATCGAGGCCACCGAGCGTTTCCTCGACCTCGACCTGCGCAAGCCCACCGATTTAGAGCGCAGCCACCTGCTCCACCGCCTGGCGCTCATCGGGGTCGGCTGGGCGCAGAACAGCGGGGCCAGCCTGCGCCCCGGCTCGCACGGGCGCGGCGGCACGTTCCACGAGGTCTGGCGGGTGCGGTGGCAGCCAGAATATGCCGTGCAGCTCATCGAAGCCGGTCAGTGGGGCAATACCATTGCCGGGGCCGCCACTGCCCGCGTCTGCCAGGAAGCCGCCCGCGCCCCCGACCTGGCAAGCCTGACCGCATTGGTCGAAGATGTGCTGCTGGCAGAACTGCCCGATGCCATCCGCGAGGTGATGGCCAACCTCCAGACTCAGGCCGCCGTTTCCAGCGACGTTAACCACCTGATGCTGGCCCTTCCGCCCCTGGCCGACGTACTGCGCTATGGCAACGTCCGCCAGACTGACAGCGCCATGATCACCGGGGTGGTGGATGGCCTGGTGGCGCGCATCTGCATCGGCCTGGGAGCGGCCTGCTCATCTCTCAACGATGACGCCGCCGCCGAAATGTTCACACGCATCAACCACGTAGATGACGCCATCCTGCGGCTCTCTATCCCTGAATACCGGTTGCCCTGGCTTAAGGCCCTCGAGGGCATCGCCGCGCAGGAAAACGTTCACGGGTTGCTGGCCGGGCGGGCCTGCCGCATCCTGCTCGACCAGAACGTCCTCGACGCCGCCGAAGCCGCCCGCCGTCTGGGAGTGGCGCTCTCGCCCGCTTCTGAACCGCTCCAGGCCGCCGCCTGGTTAGAGGGCTTCTTGCGCGGTAGTGGGGCACTGCTGATTCACGACAGCGCCTTGCTCGACCTCATCGACGCCTGGCTGACCGGCCTGCCGCTCGATGTCTTTAACCAACTGCTGCCCCTGCTGCGCCGCACCTTCGCCGCCTTTTCTCGCCCAGAGCGCCGCGCCATTGGCGCCAGGCTTAAGGGCGGACCGGCGCGCTCACGCGTCCAGGCGGACCCGACAGACGCGCCTTTCGATGAGGCCCGCGCCAATGCCATCCTCCCGCTGGCCGCCCGCCTGTTGGGGATTCAATTACCAGAGAAGCCATGAGTGATATTCTACCTGCATCCTTTGACGATCCAGAACGCCTGCGCCGCTGGCGGTTGGTGCTGGGCGGCGGCGAAGCCGATGGCATTGACCTCACCCTTGAGGGCATGGACCAAAATATTGACCGTACCCTCCAGGCCCTCTACGATAGCGAGCGCAGCGCCGGCCTGGGCAGTTCCGCGCCTTATGTCGCCCGCTGGTTGGGCGACATCCGCACGTATTTCCCTGCCCAGGTGGTGCGCGTGATGCAAAAAGACGCCCTCGAGCGCCTCAACCTCCGCCAAATGCTGTTGGAACCTGAATTACTCGAAGCCGTCGAACCTGATGTTCACCTGGTTTCCACTCTGGTCGCCCTCAACAGCGTCATCCCGGCCAAAACCCGCGAAACCGCCCGGTTGGTGGTGCGCCGCGTGTTGGATGAACTGGAGCGCCGTCTGGCCGATGCCACCCGCCAGGCCGTGATGGGCGCATTAAATAAGGCCGAACGCAACCTGCGCCCGCGTTACAGCGAAATTGACTGGCCCCGCACCATCCGCCGCAACCTCAAGCACTACCAGCCAGCCTATAAAACCATTATCCCCAGCCAGCGCATCGGCTACGGGCGCAAGCGCAGTATCTCTCTGCCACAGCGCACCATCATCTTGTGCGTGGATCAGTCTGGCTCGATGGCCTCTTCGGTCGTCTATACCGGCCTGTTTGGGGCGGTGCTGGCCTCGCTCCGCGCGGTTAAGACCCACGTGATCGCATTCGATACCGCCGTCGCCGACCTCAGCGAACACCTCGATGACCCGGTTGAACTGCTCTTTGGCGCGCAGTTGGGCGGCGGAACCGACATTCACCGCGCCCTGGTCTACTGCCGCGACCTCATCCAACAGCCCCTCGATACCATCCTGGTGTTAATCAGCGATCTGTACGAAGGCGGCGACCGCGCCGCCATGCTGAAAACCGCCCAGGAACTCGTCAACACAGGCGTGCAGGTCATCACTTTGCTGGCGTTGAGCGATGCAGGCGCGCCATCGTTTGACCCGCACAACGCCGCCGCCCTCGCCGGGCTGGGCATCCCGGCTTTTGCCTGCACTCCAGACCTCTTCCCCGACCTGATGGCCGCCGCCATTCAGCGCCGTGATATTTATGAGTGGGCCGCCGCCAATAACCTTGTCACCAACCCCCGTTTTGCGGTATAACCGCAGAACCATGAACGCTTCTCTCCCCCTTGGCAAACTCCCCCCAGAACTGTTGGCCCGCCTGCTCACCCAGGCGCCCATTCAGGACCCGCGCGTTCTCTACGGCCCCGGCATTGGCCGCGACTGCGCCGTGATCGCGCTCGACGACGACCCCCACAGCCGCGTGCTGGTGTTAAAATCAGACCCAATTACTTTTGCCACCGCCGAAATCGGCTGGTATGCCGTGCAGGTCAACGCCAATGATATCGCCACTACCGGGGCCAACCCGCGCTGGATGCTGGCGACCCTGCTGCTGCCGGAAAAGTCCACCACCCCACAGCTCGTCGAATCCATCTTCAACCAGCTCACCCAGGCCGCCGCCGGACTGGGCATTGCCCTGGTCGGCGGCCATACCGAGATTACCTATGGCTTAGATCGTCCCATCCTGGTGGGAACCCTGATCGGCGAGGTAGAGCGCGACCGGCTGGTCATCCCCGGCGGCGCGCGGCCCGGCGACCGGCTTCTGCTCACCAAAGGCGTGCCGATTGAGGCCACCGCCCTGCTTGCCAAAGAGTTCCCGCACCGTTTGCAAGCCGCCCTTTCATCCGCTGAGATCGAACAGGCGCGTAACTTTCTCTACCACCCCGGCATCAGCGTTGTACGCGATGCGCGCATTGCCGCCCGTGCCGGGCGCGTCACCGCCATGCACGACCCCACCGAGGGCGGCCTCGCCTCAGCCCTATGGGAGCTTGCCGAGGCCAGCGGCGTTCAGATCACCATTGATCCCGCCGCCGTGCCGGTTCCGCCCCTCGCGGCTCGCGTGTGCGAAGCCTTCGGCCTCAACCCCCTGGCCGCCATCGCCTCTGGGGCGCTTCTGTTAGCAGTCGCCCCATCTGATGCCGCCGCCATCTGTTCCGCTCTGGCCGCCGAGGGCATCCCCTGTGCCGCCATCGGCCATTGCAGCGCCGGCAGTCCCTTCACCGTGCGCCTGCCCGACGGAACCCAACTTCTCCGTCCACCCCGCGATGAAATCACCCGCGTCTTTGAACAACAGGATGCCAGCTAACCACCCACCCCAAAAGCCGCTGGCTGACAGCTACTTGTGCTTTTTTTCATCCTTCACGACCCAGCCGCCCACCATATCCATCACGCTGATAATCAGCGCGCCCAAAAACGCCGGCCAGAACCCCTCCACAGTAAAGCCCACCCCAAAGCGCAGACCAATCTGCCCCGCCAGCCAGAACATCAGGGTGTTAATCAGCAAGATGCCCAAACCCAGCGTCAGAACGATAAATGGACAGCCTAATAAAGTGACAATAGGGCGCAGGACCGCGTTGACGATCCCAAAAATGAGCGCCAACCCCAGGTAGCCCCACCACTGCATCTCCTGAGCATTAATACCGTTTCCGCTCAACAACGTAATGGCAACAAAAAAGGCAAATGCATTAATCACAAACCGAATAATGAGCTTGTTCATTGCTGATCTCTCTCCTCCTTGCTGAACCAAAGGCTCGTTTTAATTCATCCGCCAACCTATGAGGGCTTTCCTGAACTGCCAGTTGGTGGAGCGGCTTGCGCAGTACCCGCCCCAATAACGGACATCTTTTACCACGCTCCCAGAACTTGAACGCACCTCATAATTCTACGGACATCCACACCAGCGTCTGCGTTAACTCAAACCCGGCCCGGTAAAACGCATCACGCGCCCAACCCTCTGGATAATTGACCTGTAACGGCTTTCCCCGGTAGCGCAGTTCGCGGCGGGCGTGGGTCAACAGCAGCGCCAGCACCTGGGGGTCGGCATCCGCCGGAGCCGCCGCCCATAGCGTATCGCAGGCCGAACTGCCCGGCTCCCACGCAGCAAAGCCGCATACCTGCCCTGCCTGCCAAACGGCCCAGTTCTCCTGGATATCGCCCCGTACCCAACGCAGCAATTGCGGCCAGAAACCCGGCTTAAAGTGGTAAATCTTCAAAGACAGGTTCCAGGCCACCTCCGGCGGGTAAACCTCGCGCAGCCAGGCCTCCTGCTGCTTCCAATCTTGTCTGCGCCTCGGCGCAACGCGCGCGCCCGGAGCGATCACATCTGGCACCACCCGCTCCGGCGTCGCCGTCCAGGTGGTGCGCCGCCAGCGGTCTACAAACCCCAACGAGCGGTAGAGGTGATAGGCGGGCAGGTTATCGCTGCGAACCTGCAGCCAGGCGCTGCGAATCCCTTTCTCACGCAGGTGTGCCAGCGCCCGCTGCGTCAACTGCCGGGCGATGCCCCGCCGCCGGTAGTCTGGATGTACCGCCACGTTTGCGATCCAATACACGAACCGCCCTCCCCGCAGCATCGGGATCAGGCTGAGATTGCCCACGATCTTACCATCTTCTTCCCACACGAACCCATTCAGCGGCGCAGATAATCGCTCGGCGGCGCTTTGCAGCCACGAAAGATAACGCGCGTCGCGCGCCGCCCGGCGCAGATGGCGCAGATAGTCGCGCCCATCCTCGTCTAACGTGCTGGCAAAACACAACTCAATCAGGTCGGCAACCGCCAATAAATCGTGCCGCAGATTGATTTTGCGCAAGTGTGGCGTAGAAACCGGGATGGTTAGGCTCACACATCCATTTTAACATCGAGCGCGCTTTTGCTGATACGCAACCCCAGGAATATATTTCTTTCTTACAGGATTCATTTCATTTTCTTATAAACATGTTCTATAATCAGACTGCAAGCCATCTTGCTTGCCTGATAAGGAAAAAACATTATGATGCGATTTGATCGATTCACAGAACGAGCGCAAGAAGCGGCTCAACGCGCTGCTGAGATCATCCAGCGCTATGGGCATAACCAGATTGATACGGAGCATATCCTCCTGGCGCTGATCGAACAGCCCCAAGGGGTGATCTCACAGCTTTTAGAAATCCTCAAGGTGGATGCCAACGCCCTCGCGGAGCGCCTCGATTTCATTTTGCGTACCAGCCCCAAAGCCAGCATCTTTGGCGGCGGCGCCGGCCAGATCTTCATCACGCCCCGGGTTAAGCGCATCATTGACCTGGCAAACGAAGAAGCCAACCGGATGAAAGATGAGTACATCTCCACCGAACACATCTTCCTGGCGATTCTAAGCGAGCGCAATACCCCGGCGGCCCGCCTGCTCGAAGGCGCCGGCATCACCCGTGACCGCGTTTACGATTCTATTCAGCAGTTGCGCGGCGGTCAGCGCGTCTCAGACCCGCAGGCCGAAACCCGCTACCGTACCCTCGAAAAATATTCGCGTGACCTTACCCAACAGGCCCGCGAAGGTAAATTAGACCCCGTCATCGGGCGCGACCAGGAAATCTTGCGCGTCATGCAAATCCTCTCGCGCCGCACCAAAAATAACCCGGTGCTGATCGGCGAAGCTGGGGTGGGCAAAACCGCCATCGTCGAAGGTCTGGCGCAGAAGATCGCCGCCAACGACGTGCCAGAGATTCTCTCCGGCAAGCGCGTCCTCTCCCTCGATCTCAGCGGCATGATTGCCGGTTCGCGTTTTCGCGGCGAGTTCGAGGAACGCCTGAAAGCCGCCATCGAAGAAGTACAGCGCTCTGAAGGCGAAATCATCCTCTTCATTGACGAGCTTCATACCGTTGTCGGCGCGGGCGCGGCCCAGGGCGCTATGGATGCCTCGAATATGCTCAAGCCGGCCCTGGCGCGCGGCGAATTGCAGTGCGTCGGCGCAACCACCCTGGATGAGTACCAGAAGTACATCGAAAAAGACGCCGCCCTCGAACGCCGCTTCGCCCCGGTCTTTGTCGAAGAACCCAGTGTTGATGACACTATCAAAATGCTGCGCGGACTGCGCGACCGCTATGAAGCCCACCATAAGGTACGCTTCTCCGATGATGCTCTGGTCGCCGCCGCCCGCCTCTCCTCGCAGTACGTTCCCGACCGGCGCCTGCCCGATAAGGCCATTGACCTGATTGACGAAGCCGCCGCCAAACTGCGCGTGGCCCTCTATTCCATGCCCGCCGACCTCAAACGCCTCAAGAGTGAGATCGAAAAGCTCGCCGCTGAGGAAGAACAGGCCGGCCTGGAGCGCGATTATGAGCGCGCCGCCCGCAAGAAGGCCGAGCGCCTGCGCCTCGAAAGCGAATACGCTGAACAGCGCGACCGCTGGGAAGCCGAACACCAACTCGACGAAGTCGTTGATGTTGACGATATTGCTCAGGTCATCGCTCAGTGGACGGGCATCCCCGTCACCCAGATGCTTGAAAGCGAAGCGCAAAAGCTCCTGCGCATGGAAGACCGCCTGCACGAGCGCATCATCGGTCAGGATGAAGCCATCCATGCCATCGCCGATGCCATCCGCCGGGCGCGCTCTGGCCTCAAAGACCCGCGCCGCCCCATTGGCTCCTTCATTTTCATCGGCCCGTCCGGCGTTGGCAAGACCGAACTGGCAAAAGCTCTGGCCGAGTTCCTCTTTGGCGATGAAGACGCCCTGGTGCGCATGGACATGAGCGAATACCGCGAACAGCATACCGTCTCGCGCCTGTTTGGCGCGCCGCCGGGCTACGTAGGGTATGAAGAAGGCGGCCAGCTCACTGAAGCCGTCCGCCGCCGCCCGTACCGCGTGATCTTGTTCGATGAAATCGAAAAGGCCCACCCCGAAGTCTGGAATGCCTTGCTCCAAATCCTCGACGATGGCCGCCTGACCGATGGGCAGGGCCGCGTGGTGGACTTCCGCAATACCGTGCTGATTATGACCAGCAACCTGGGAACCGAATTCGTCCGCCAGGGCGGCACATTGGGCTTCTTGCAGCGCAACGATGACGCCGAAGAGCGCCAGATGCACGACAAGATCGAAAAGGCCCTCAAATCCACCTTCCGGCCAGAATTCCTCAACCGCATTGACGAGATCATCATGTTCTCACCGCTCACCTTTGAGCAGGTCACGCAAATTGTGGACTTGCAGATGGCCGAAATCCAGGCACGCATGCAAGAGCATGGCCTGACCGTCGAACTGACCCCCGAAGCCCGCGCATGGCTTGCCAAAGTCGGGTTCGATCAGAACTTTGGCGCCCGCCCACTGCGCCGCGCCTTGCAAAAATATGTCGAAAGCCCGCTCGCCGTCAGCCTGCTGGCCGGGCAGTTCCACCAGGGCGACCGCGTCATCGTTGATTTCGACGCCGACCAGAACAAGCTCGTCTTCCGCAAGGCCGAAGCCGTCAGCGTGGATGCCATGAAATCACAAGATGCCGAAACTACCCGCTAATCTGGCGTAAAACTTGCAAGGCGGCGGATCTATAGGGTTTGATCCGCCGCCTTGTCGTTTGGGCGGCCTCTAGACGCCCGCTGTGATAATTTGCCCAAAACAGCTTATGCTCTCTTCATTTTCGATTTATACTTGAATCTATGACGGTTGAGCGCGCCAAAGTCGTCAAGCTTTTGAAGAGCAGCCATCTCTTCCGGGGTATTGATGATGCCCGGATCGAAACGGCCGCGAGCTTTATGGTTCCCAGAGAAATCGCGTCCGGCGAGGCCGTCTTCCAGCAGAACGATCCTTCGTTAGAGTTTTTCTTTCTCTTCAGCGGGCGCTTAAAGGTCAGCCGTTATTTTCCTTCCACCCGTCAAACCGTCCAAATGGGCTTCCTCGAAGAGGGTGACTATTTTGGGCAGGAAGTGCTGGCCGAAGATTGGGCCCGCCAGGTAACGGTCGAAGCGGAAGGCGATGCCGTGGTCCTGGCTCTGTCTATCCCGGATTTTAAGACCCTTTTACAGGTCATCCCTCTTCTGTCCCCGCGCTTACAGCTCATCCTCGACTCGTATCGCCTGATGCTGTCTTCGCGCTTTGACTGGCTGGAACCGCAGGAATTCGTCTATTATATCGCCCGCAAGCACCCCTACGTTTTGCTGCTGCGGCTGATGTTACCTTCGCTTTTCGGCCTGATTACCCTCCCCACCCTCTTGATCCTGACCGGCTCCTCTCCTCTGGTCACCACCATGACGATCCTGCTGGTGGCCGCGGCCGCCATCACTTTGGGCTGGTTGATCTGGGAATACGTTGATTGGGCCAACGATTATTACCTCATCACCAGCCGCCGCGTCGTCTACCAGGAAAAGGTGTTCCTGCTCTATGACAGCCGCCAGGAGTCGCCTCTGGAGGCCGTACAGTCTACCAGTACCAGTTCTTCGCAGATTGGCCGCTGGTTGGGGTACGGCAACGTGGCCGTGCGCACCTATATTGGCGTCATCTTTTTCCGTTCTGTGTCTCAGCCAGACCAGGTCTTGAGCATCGTACAGCAGCAGCAACTGCGCGCGCAAACCAACGTGCGCCGCACAGAGACTCGTTATATCGAGAACCTCATCGAAAAAAGCCTGGGCCTTGCTCCACCATCTCCCGCTCCGGCTCCTAAAAAATCAGACCGCAGCCGGCCTTCTCCACTGCGGCAGTTCCTTTCAGAAATGTTCCATCTGCGCATGGAACAGGGCGGAGCGGTCATCTACCGTACTCACTGGTTTATCCTGCTCAAGAAAATCCTACTGCCCTCACTGCTGTTGATCGGCCTGCTGATCCTGGTAATTGCCAGTCTGTTAAACCCGGCCTCGCCGCTGTCGCCGGCTGGGGCTCTCAGCCTGGCTTTCGTGTTGGGTCTCATCATCGGCGGGTGGTGGTTTTACGAGTACCTCGACTGGCATAATGACCGCTATATCATCTCCGCCGATCAGGTAATTGACGTATATAAAAAACCCCTGGGCATCGAACAGCGCGACGCCGCCCCGATCAAGAACATCCTCAGCATCGAATACAAACGTTTAGGCTTGATTGGCCTGCTCCTGAATTATGGGACCGTCTATATCCGCGTGGGTGATAAACAACTCACGTTCGATGAGGTCTACAACCCTTCCCAAATTCAACGCGAACTGTTTGACCGCCTGACAGCCAAAACCTACCAGGAAAAGCAAGCCGCCATGGAAGCAGAACGTCAGCGCGCCGCCGAATTCATCGCCGCTTATCACCGCATCATTCACCGCAATCCGCCATCGCAAAACCCACCTGCTCGTGGCGGCTTTTAACATTTCGGCGCATTTAAGGGTAAAATTAGACGAATCTGGTGAGGTATACTGGGTGGCGTTTGCCGCGCAGTTTCCCGATTCGCTCATTTTATCAATAGTCAGGGTAACGCTCTATGTCCATTCGTGAAATTGTGACCATTCCCGACCCGGTCCTGCGGCGCAAAGCGCACAAGGTCGCGTCGTTTGATAAAGATCTGCAAACCTTAATTGAGGATATGATTGACACGATGCGCGACGCGCCCGGCGTGGGCCTGGCCGCTCCACAGGTGGGAGTGTCACAGCGCCTCATCGTGGTCGAATACGGCGACGACGAGGATGAGAATGCCCCCAAGAAGCTCTACGTCGTCGCCAACCCCGAAATCGTCCAGGCTTCGGTCGAAACCGAAGTCGGCGTCGAAGCCTGCCTATCCATCCCGCGCCTGATGGGTGAAGTCGAGCGCCACACCGAGATTGTGATCAAAGGCCAAAACCGGCAGGGCCGCCCGGTGAAGATCAAGATCAAGGGCTGGATGGCCCGCATCTTCCAGCACGAGATTGATCACCTCGAAGGCATCCTGTTCACCGACCGGGCAACGAAGGTCTGGCGCGCGAAAGAAGGCGAAGCCGTACCAGACGAGGTTTAACCACTCACCCGGCGTTCGCTTCTCCCTCTGAACGCACCTGCGGGAAGAACCTGACGCCTGGCTAGAAATGGCTCTTTATGTACCTGACCCACCTTTCACTGACGAACTTCCGAGCGTTTGCCCGCCTGGATATGGAAATTCCCAGGCGGACGCTCTTGTTGGTGGGTAATAATGCGCAGGGCAAAACCAGCGTCCTCGAATCAATCTACCTGCTGGCTACCTTTACGTCCTTCCACGCGCAAAATGACCGGCAGTTAATCAATTTTGTCGCCACCCGCGATGCCCTGGCCGTAGGCCGCGTGGTAGCCGAATTTCACAGCGGCAACCGGCTGCGTCACTTAGAGGTGCGCCTCATTCAAGAGAATAACGGCGGCGCGCCGCGCTTCCACAAAGAGATCCTCCTCGATGGCGTCAAGCGCTCCATCCACGAAGCCATCGGGCAGTTCAATGCCGTCATCTTCCTGCCTCAAATGACCCGCATCATCGAGGGCGGGCCAGACGACCGCCGCCGCTACCTCAATCTGGCTCTCGCGCAGGCTGTTCCCGGCTATTCGCAGGCTCTCCAGGAATATGGGCAGGCCCTGGCGCAGCGCAACGCCCTTCTCAAACAGCTTAACGAGCGCGGTGGAGACCCTGACCAGCTTTCTTACTGGGATTCGCTGTTGGTCGAGCGCGGCGCCATGCTCATCCACGCGCGCATCGCCGCCATTAACGAGCTGGAACAACTCGCCGCCCGTATTCACTACCGCCTGACCAGCGGCCAGGAAGTTCTGCGCCTGGTTTACCAACCCGCGTATGACCCCGTCGCCCGCCCGGCGGGTCAGTTCGCTTTGCCCCTGCCGGCCACCACCGTTAACCGCACTGGGTTCAGTCAGGAACGCATCCGCCTGGGCTTTTCACAGCGGCTGATGGACCTGCGCCGCGAAGAAATCCAGCGCGGCGTCACCACCATCGGCCCCCACCGCGATGACATCCGCTTCTTAGCCAACGGCATAGACCTGGGCGACTTTGGTTCGCGCGGCCAGGTGCGCACCGCCATGCTGGCCCTTAAATTGGCCGAAGTAACCTGGATGAAAAACCGCACCGGCGAATGGCCCGTCTTGCTTCTCGATGAGATCCTCGCCGAGCTGGATACCCAGCGCCGCGCTGACCTGCAAAGCTACCTGAGCGAATACGAGCAAACCATGCTCACCACCACCGACCTGCATCTCTTTGACCCCGCTTTTGCTCAAGAAAGCACCATCTGGCAGGTCGAGCAGGGCATGGTCAAGATCCCCACTTCACTTTAACGGCGACTTAGAAGGTACGCCCACCCGGCGCGGATAGTTGGGCGGCGTGGCCGCCCGTTTATCAATCACCACCAGGTAGCGGTCATCGGCCACGCCCGGCAGATTCACCGGGATCAACTGCCGGATCTGCCCCCCCAGTAAGCGCGCGGCCCTCTCGCTGGCCTGGGCTTCGGCCGGGCCGCTTTCGCCTTTCTGCGCCACCATCCCACCGCCCACCCGCACCAGCGGCAGCAGATATTCCACCAGAATTTGCAGGTGCGCCACCGCCCGCGCCACCGCCCAATCGTAGCGTTCGCGGTGTTCCTGCCGATGCCCCACTTCCTCAGCCCGTGCCTGAAGCACTTCTACCTTTTCCAGCCCCAACATTTCTACCACGTGGCGGCAAAAATCGGCCTTTTTCCCTACCGATTCCACCAGCGTCAGCTTCATTGCCGGGTACAGAATCTTAAGCGGAATGCCCGGAAAGCCCGCTCCCGTGCCAACGTCAATCAGGCTCACCGGCGGCTTATCGCGCCAGGCCAGCGTACAGGTAAGTGAATCGAGGAAGTGCTTGGTGCGGATTCCTTCCACATCACGGATAGCCGTCAGGTTGAATTTCTCATTCCACGCCAAAAGCTCGCACTCATAGCGTTCAAAACACGCCAGTTGGCGCGCCGTCAGGCGAATTCCCAGCAGGTTGAAGGCATCTTGGGCCAGTTTCTCCATCTCGGCCCCGATTATACCCGCCCCCATCCCTGCCGGTCAACCAAAGTCGCCGATTTGCGGAGGGTAAACGCATCTCAGGTCTTGGCAGGTAGCGAAAAACCGGCGGCTTGCCTATCACAGAAGGCGAGAGGGGAAACGGTGCAAACGAGACCATCCCAGAACCGCACATCGAGCGGACGCGGCTGGATGAATTGCCAGAAATTCTGTTCACCGCGGTCTGCGCGATCCTCTATAGGGCAGAGAGCTGGAAAAACATCGCCGATCCAACTATCCTCCAGTACCTGCATGGCGCTCAGTGCTGGCCAAACCTGAGATGCGTTTACCCTAATGTCAAGCTGACCCTTAAATGCTGACAGCCCCCCAGACGCTGGCTTATGGTCCGGGAGGCTGCTTTATAAGTCGCGGAGACTTGGTTACAAAGGAAAAGCGCGGTTATTCATCTCTTCCGTAATTTCCAACTCGCGTTTCAGGTCGCTGATTTCCTGGCTGTCCTTCATCCGCTCTTTCAGGCCTTTAACCGTCTCCTCGACTTTATCGCGCGCGCTGGTAAAAGTCGTCTGAGCGCGGTCGCGCGTATCTCTGACCATCTCAACAGCTCGATCTTTGATCTCGGCACTTTTGTCGCCGATCATCATGCGCACTTCACTCCCAGAGCGGGGCGCAAACAACAGAGCAATCCCTGCGCCAAACAGCGCGCCCAACACAAAAGAGCGAAAACTTCCAGTTCGGATGATTACAGTCCTTTCCTCCATGCCTCTCTCCTTTTCTCATCACTGGATCGAATATAAATCATCCGGCGCGCGCGCACAAACCCGAACAGTCCCATCTGCCGGGTAGGGAAAACCCTCTGAATAAAATCTGGTTTTTGTGGAAATGTGGTTATTTTTTATTGAAAAGGACTAGCCAATCTCTACTCGGTTGCGCCCTTTTTGTTTGGCATCGTAGAGCGCCATATCGGCTTGTTCCAACAGGGCCGCCAGGTCACTGCGATTTTTGCTCGCCCGCGTGACGCCCAAACTGATGGTGATCGGAATAGGCCCCTGATCGGTCATAAAGGGCGTTTCCGCCGTCGCCTGGCGCAAACGCTCGGCCATATTGACGGCCTGGAAGAGATCGGTCTCCGGCAGCAAAATCACAAATTCTTCGCCCCCATACCGCGCGAAGATATCCACCTGCCGGATCATACCCCGGCAGCGGTCTGCCAGGCCCCTCAAAATCTGGTCACCGATCCCATGCCCATAGGTATCGTTAACCTTCTTGAAAAAATCAATGTCGAACATGGTTAAAGACAGTGGGTTGCCAAACCGCTGGAAGCGCTCCACTTCATGCCGCCCTAGTTCTTCTAATCCCCGGCGGTTGTACAACCCGGTCAGCGCGTCGGTGATGGCAATTTTCTGAACCTCCGCATGGAGCATGGCATTTTGCAGCGCGGCGGTTGTGGTCGCCGCGAAACTGACCAACAGCCTCAGGTCTGCCTCGCTGAAGGCAAAGGGTTTGGATGAGGTCAGCGCCAGCACCCCCAGCACGTCTTCGCGGAGCAGCAGCGGCGCAAACATGGCCGAGCGGAAAAAGGTCGTCTCTTCGCTCACCTCGGCGCGTTCCGGCGTCTGCCCGCCGCCAGCCCGCCGGGCACTGCTCTCTTGAAAGAAGTCGTTAATCAGGTAAGGCCTCCGCTCCGAGATGACCCGTTGAAAACTGCTGTTTTTCAAAAAATCCGTCCGGCGTATGCGCGGGTCGTTAAAACCGAGCATCGCGCGGATTTCCAGCCGCCCGGTTTGGGGCGCCGCCAGAAACAACAGGCCGCGTTCCGCCGCCGGGACGGCGCGCTGCGCGGCATCGAGGATGCGCCCCAACAGTACTTCCAGATCCAGGGTGGACATCAACGCGGTGGTGGCGTCGCGCAGAGCGTTTAGCTCGCGGTTGCGCTGTACCTCTTCGGCATACAGGCGCGCGTTTTCAACGGTCAGCGCCGCCCGCCCGGCCAGTTCCTGGAAGAACTCCAGGTCCTCTTCTTGAAAAGCCGGCTGCTCCGGGCCGCGCCATACGCTGATCACCCCCAGGGCATGGTCCGACGAAAACAACGGAGCGATCATCCCACTGCGCACTAGCGCTTGCGCCAGCCGATGCTGCCACTGCTCTCCGGCCAGAGCGAGTGACTGTACCGCAGGCGCATCCACCAGGACGGCGGCGCGCGTCTGGAAAACCTGCCCTTCTAAACTGGCATCTATGCGGACGGTTTCATCCTCTAACAGCGGCGTCAGCGCCTCAAACACTTCTGAGCGAACGTGATGCCAGCCCGCCAGGCGCAGGTGCAGTGGGTCACCGCCCGCCAGCCAGATCAGGCAAATCTGACCGATGGCCTCTGCAACCGTTTGGGCAATGGAATGTAAGATAGCAGGATAATTGCTGCCAGTTTCACGAAACGCCCGCGACAGCGAAGCCATCAACCTGGCTCGCAGCCTGGCAGCGCGCACAGCTTCTTCTGCCGCGCGCTGCTGACTGGCATCTTCAACCGTCGCCACCGCCCCCGTAATACCCCCTCCGGCATTGCGCAGCGGGTTACTGTTGATCTTTAAGAAAAGATCCCGCTCCACCGGCCCTTTCACGCGAATGCGCACCAGGCGGTTACGCTCCGCTCTGCCCAGGCGCAGTGTACTGGCTAACAACCCTTCGCCTGCGCACAGCGGCGTCCCATCCATCTGAAGAAGCTCGTAATTATTGTCCAGCCAGGAATAGGGGTTTGCTCCCACAATGCCTTTTAAGATCTGCCGCGCGGCGCTGTTCAGCAGTTTAATCGCTCCGGCGGCGTCCACCCATATCACGCCAATCGGTAAATTTTCTATTAGAGCCAACAAGTGAGCTTCTTCAGTTTCCACGTTTACTCTCACATAACAGTGGCTTGCGATTTTTTATTTTCAGGTATTGTACTCATATCCATTAACGCTCACACAACTTGCGCCATAAAACCTGTATAAAAAAATGCGACGATGCTTCTCACATTGTACCAAAACATCTGTATCCATCTGTGTGTATCTGTGATTCCATTTAATTTGAAGTTTCGGTTTGAAAAATCCCCCCTGTGCTGCTCATCCTGACAGCCGCCAACCTGAACTGATTTGTCTCTTCTCGCGCCCAACCCACAAAGCCCACCAATGGTACAATAAAGGTCGTATCAAAAACTTCGCCTTGTGATGGGCCTGGCCCCCCGCTGATGAGGAACTTCTATGCGGCTTAAATGTATCGGTTGTGACTCTCTGGCGCGGTTGATCTACTTATCAGCCGCTCAGTCGCCCCACATCGTAGATGTAACCCTACTCCGGCTGGGCCTGCACCGCAAACCCGCCGATTTACAGGCCCGCTTGCAAGCCGAGATCAACGCGCTGGCAGGTCAGGGCTACGACGCCGTTGTACTGGCCTACGGCCTGTGCGGCAAAGCCACCTACGGCCTCACCGCGCGTGATATCCCCCTGGTTGTGCCGCGCGCTCACGACTGCATCACCCTCTTTTTGGGCAGCCGCGCGCGTTACAACGACCAGCACAACAACTACCCCGGAACTTACTGGTATGTGACCGATTATATCGAGCGCGGATCCATGGACGGGCAAAAAGCCGTGCTGGGCGCGGTGGACGAAACCGGCGCCAGTATCGAAGCCGTCTACGACGAATATGTGGCAAAATATGGCAAAGATAACGCCGACTACCTGATGGAAGTGATGGGCGCGTGGCAGTCGCACTATCAGCGGGCCGTTTACATTGATATGGGCGTAGGTCACAGCGAGGCTGTGGAACAGCAGGCCCGCGATGAGGCCGCCCGTCGGGGCTGGACTTTCGAGCGCTTGGCCGGCGACCTGGTGCTGATCCGCCGCCTGCTGTTTGGCGATTGGGAGAATGACTTCCTCATCCTCCAGCCCGGCGAGCGCCTCGGCATGGCGTACTCCGATGACATCATCTGCGCCGAGCGCCCTTCCAATTCATTGTGATAAGCCGCTGCATCTCGGTGAATTGCATGCGAGGGCAACCCCCGCATGTGTAAAAAATTCAAAAGCGTGATCCCTGAAACCAACGAATGTTGATAGGAGCACAGCATGGAATACCGTAACCTGGGTCGAACTGGCGTCAAAGTCTCCCCTTTATGCCTGGGAGCCATGAACTTCGGCGGACCCACCGGCGAAGAAGAGTCCATCCAAATTATTAACTGCGCCCTCGATGGCGGCATCAACTTCATTGACACGGCCAATGTATATAACGCTGGCGAAAGTGAAAGAATCGTCGGCAAGGCCCTGGCCGCCAACGGCAAACGCGATCAGGTCATCCTGGCGACCAAAGTCCACGGTGTGATGGGCGAAGGCCCCAATGATCGCGGCAACAGCCGCTACCATATTATGAGAGCCTGCGAGGCTTCGCTCCGCCGCCTGCAAACCGACCGCATTGACCTTTACCAGCTTCACCGCCCTGTCCTCGACCTTCCACAAGATGAGACCCTGCGGGCCCTCGATGACCTGGTTCATCAGGGCAAGGTGCTGTATATCGGCTGCTCGACCTTCCCGGCCTGGAAAGTCATGGAAGGGTTAGCCATCAGCGAAAAAATGAACCTGGCGCGCTTCATCAGCGAACAGCCGCCCTATAACCTGCTCGACCGGCGCATCGAAAACGAACTGATCCCCCTGGCGCAGCAGTACGGCCTGGCAATCCTCCCCTGGTCGCCGCTGGCGGGCGGCATCCTGGCCGGACGCTACGATCAGGGCATCCCTGAAGGGTCACGCGCCACCCGCGCCGGCAAGTTCTTCACCGACCGCATGACCGACCAAGGCATTGAGATCGCTCGCAAAGTGGGCGAGATGGCAAAAGAGCGCGGCATTACCACCGCCCAATACGCCCTGCTCTGGTGCATGTCACAGCCCGGCGTCACCTCGCCCATTGTTGGCCCGCGCACCGTTCAGCACATCCAGGACTTCCTGCCCGTAATGGATATGACCATGAGCGCCGAGGAACTTCAGCGGTTCGATGAGCTGGTCCACCCTGGCAACGCTGTCGCTGACTTTCACAACAGCAACCCCTGGATGAAGGCGCGCATCTAACCGCGCCCTCATCTCTATCGTGGTCCGTAGGCGCGTCAGTTGCCCGCGGACCACGTTTTTTTGCGGGAACTTTCACCAACCCTTCATCGTCTATCCTTTAAACGTAAACGATCAAGGAGTAAACGATGAAAACGTTTGGTTTTACCTTCTCACGCCTCTTTCTCGCCCTCGCGGCGTTCGCTATTGTATTAACCGGCGCTTTCCAAGCCGTCACCCCTGGCAAGGCTCAGACGGCTCGCACCAAAGTTTACGTCCCGTTCATCGTCAATAACCCCGTCCTCGCCCTCACCAATGGAGACTTTGAACAGGGCCGCACCGGCTGGACGGAAAGCTCGCTCAGGAACCAGGTGATCATCGTTGACATCACCTCTAACCCCTACAAAAATTACAAACTGCCGGTGCGCAGCGGCAAGTGGATTGCCTGGTTGGGCGGCGCATATAACGAAACCTCTGCCATCAGCCAGCGCGTGACGATCCTCCGCGAATTCCCCTACCTGACCTACTGGCACTACATCGCCTCGCTGGATAGCTGCACCCCTTCCAACGACAAAGACCTGGCCCGCATTATGGTCAACTCCAACGTTTACGTCACCTACGACCTGTGCAAATCCACCAGCACCAACGGCTGGAAGCAGATGTTCATTGATCTGACGGCCTACGCCGGGCAAACCGTCGTCGTAGGGATCTCTGTTGTGACCGATGGGTCTGAGAACAGCAACCTCTTTATTGACGATGTCAGCTTCACCGCCGGACCGTCCAGCGCCGCCGCCGCTGAAGTCGAGAGCCTGGAAGCCAGCGCCGACCTGAGCGGTCTGACCAAAGATCAGATCGAGACCCTGCCTTAGTCTTTATCTCTGCCCAATCTCCCAATGAAAAAGCGCCCCGGCCCAGGGCGCTTTTTCTATTATCCTTCTAATTCAATATAAATCCGTTTGTTAATCTTGCCCTTACTCTTATAATCCACCACCCGCACCGGCCCAACCTCGCGGGTGTTGCGCACGTGCGTGCCGCCGTCTGCCTGCAAGTCCAGCCCGGCCAGTTCAACCACGCGCCGCAACGTCAGTTCGCCCCATCTGCCGCGAACGCGCGGTGTTCTGAGCGCCGTCACCAAGTTGGCGGTTTCCCGCTGAAGGCGTTCCTGGGCTCCCGCCAACAACGTGAGATGCGATTCGAGGCTGGTATAGGCCTGCTGGCGCGTCGTTTCGAGCCGACGCACATGGTCGTCGAACGATTTGAGAGAGTCGGCCAAAGGTGAGACCAACCCGCGAATCGCTTCCTCTTTCTTGCCCAGCTCTCCTTTGGCTTCCGCCAAGACCTTGTCAAAAGTCTCTCTGGCGAGAGCCAGGAACGTCGTCTGACTTCCTTCCAGAGCCGCGGTCGCCAAGGCTCTGAAGGTGTCCGTCAGTTTCTCTTGTGCTTCCCGCAAAAGGCGTTTCTCGTCCTCCAACCGTTGCGACAGTTCTTGTCTCTCGGTTTCCGCCTTCACTCTGGCCGAATGTTCCTCGGAAAGCGTCGTTCTCAGCC
>Ga0101944_10001180_pt1 | contig 58872 bp, 41 predicted proteins | sample DewCreD2012metaG_FD_75245 | JGI IMG/M metagenome (GOLD analysis project Ga0101944, IMG submission 75245) | Hot spring sediment bacterial and archeal communities from British Columbia, Canada, to study Microbial Dark Matter (Phase II) - Dewar... ...
CTTACGACGAAAGTGTGGACCCGTTCCGCAAGAGCCAGCCAACCCGCTGAGCAGGCGCAACGCCGCACCCGGCAACTCAAAGCCCCCTTCTTGATATGAAAACGGCAATTCTTAGCAGTCCGCCAATGATGCTGGCCGGGCTGGCCCGGCGTGGGCCGGGTCGCGCTGCCACGGCGGCGGTCTTGGTCGCCGTCGCCACCACCGCGGCCGGGCAGGGCACGGTCCAGACGCTGGGCGGCGGGCCGTTCGATGGCAGCCCGTCCTATCCCGGCTACGTGGACGGCAGCACCGCCGATGTGGCCAAGTTCAACACGCCTTCCGGCCTGGCCCTGGACAGCACAGGGAACTTCCTGTTTGTGGCCGACCGCGACAACAACGCCGTGCGCCGGCTGAGCCTTGCGGCCGGCATCACTGAAACATTCGCAGGTGCCGCCAAGGGCATCAACAAGCCCGTGGCCGTGGCTGTGGACGCCTACGACCGGGTGTATGTCGTCAACCAGGGCAACGGCAACAACGGCACGGTGTTGAAGTTCGACCGTTACCGCAATTTCTTGGGCACGTTGGCCACCAACCTGCCCAAGGCCGCGGCCGTGGCGCTGGACGGCAGTGGCAATGCCTACGTGGCGATCAACGACAACACCGTCCTGCGCCTGGGCACGGCCGTTTCCAACGTCGTGGGCAAAATCACGGCGGCTGGAACTGCCTTGCGCGGCATTGCCGTGTTGGACAGCGGCGTGCTGGCCCTGAGCGACAGCGGGAATCATGGCATCTGGTTGCTCGACCCGGACACCGGTGTGGCCACGCGCCTGACCGGTTTCAAAGGCGCGGGCGACGAGTTTGGCTCGCCGGACTTCGCCCGGTTCAACCAGCCCCAGGGCCTGGCCAAGGCAGGCGGCGGCATGTTGGTCGTGGCCGACCGCGGCAACCACCGCGTCAAGGTGCTGGATGCCTCCGGCACTGTCAGCCACCTCTACGGCGTGGCGGCTGCGGATTGGGTGGCTGGCTGGCCTTGGCCGGGTTGGTACGATGGCACGGCCTGTGACAACGGCTTCGGAAGCTGCGCCGAGGCGCGTGAGCCGGTCGGCGTGGTGGTGGCTGCCGATGGGACACTCTACGCCAGCGAGGTTTACTACCACATCATTCGCAAACTGACCGGCAGCGGGCTTACCGGCCCGGGCACGGGCGGGGGCGGTTCCGGGACCAACATCGTGGTTGCCCCGCCGGTCATTTCGCCGAATGCCGGCTATTTCCCCATGGGCCAGATCATCACCGTCAGCAGCCCCAATCCGGACGTGTTTTACACGACCGATGGCACCGTGCCCACGCCGGGCAGCCCGCGTGTGGTGATGAATGGAAACACAGGCGTGATCCGCTGGGATCGCTCGGATCGCGACCTGACCTGGCTGCGTGTGCGCGCCTTTGTGGGCACCAACGCCAGCGAGGTCGTCAGCGGCCAACGCGCCCCCACCAACAGCATCGGCGTGCCCCTGGGCCTAAACGCCCGGCTTTGCGCGGGTGTGGGTTCGACGCTCATCGTGCCGATTGTGGCCAACCTGCGCACCAACGATCGCATCCGCTCGCTACAGTATTGCGTCGAGGTCACCCCGGATGAGGGCAACACCAACAACATCTCCGCCCAGTTCCGCACGCTCTCCATCTTGACCAACGACTTTGTGCCCGTAGTGACGCCTGCCCAGGGCGCGACCACGGCCGTGTATTCGGCCACGGCCTATGCCACCTCCGCGGGGGGGGGCCGCACCAATCGCGGCCTGGCCATCTCGGCCATCGGCACCAACGCCAACGTGGTCTTCAGCAACTACGCCGTGGTGGGCCTGTTGGCCGTGCCCATTCCGGCAACTGCCCGCGAAGGCCACACCTACACCATCCGCATCTTGGAGGCCAGCGGCACGGCGGACGGCTTGCAGACGCCTGTGAGCCTGCCCTCAATGCCGCCGGCCACGATCTTGGTCACCAACCTGTCCTACACCGTGGGCGACGCCTCGCCGGGCGGTTGGTACAATGCCGGCCACTTCGGCAACGGCAACCTGGACAACGCCGATGTCAACACCGCCTTCTACGCGTCGCTCGGCCTGCGCGTGCCGCACTCTTTCAGCGACGTGTACGACGCCATGGATGCGTTTCCGGAGGACGGCCCGGGATTTGTGGGCGGGGACGGCCTGATCCGCTACCTGGATTGGCAGGTGATTTTGCAGCGCTCCCTGCGGCTGAAAACCAACAACTGGACGCGCCGCTGGAGTACCGGCGGCACGCGGACCAACCAAGGCCCGTTCGGCCTGTCCGCCGCGGGCACCGGGCCCGAGTACGCCCAGAGCGTCGGCGGCTGGTATCGCCAGGCCCTGGTCGGCGCCGTGTCGGTCAGCGGCGCGGTGCCCAACTCGACGGTGTCCGTGCCGGTGTATGTGCAAACCGTGGCTGGGGCGACTCTCGGCGGGCTGCAATTCCGGGCGAGCATCACTCCGGAGGGCGCGTCCCCGGCCTTGAGCCAGCCGCCCCAATTCACGGCTGCGCCCGGCCTCAACCCGCCGGATTCCCTGGTTTCGCAGGACAGCGACGTGGCCTGTGGCTGGTCGCTGGGCACGCTGGCAATCGGCGCGCACAGCAGCAACTTGCTGGGTTACCTCAGCTTCAGCCTCCCAGCGAGCGCGGTGCAGGGCCAGTCGTATCGGGTCAGCCTGTCTTACGCTGATGGCGCGCCGGACCTGACCACGGCCTACACCTTGGAATGCCGCAGCGCGACGGTGCGCGTGCTGGCGGCGGCTCCGCCGGCAACTCTTTGCTCGGACGATTGGCGGGCGTATTTCTTCGCCGACCGCAACGAGGCCGAGGCGGCGGACGCCGCCGACCCGGATAACGACGGCGCGCCCAACTGGCAGGAGTTCCTGGCCGGGACACACCCGCTGGACGCCGCCTCGAAGCTGCGCTTGCTGGCCCGGCCTGTGCCCGGCTCGGGCACGCCAACGCGCACTGCCCTGCGCTGGCAGACCGCGCCCGGTCGGGTTTACCAGGTGCTGCAGGCCCACAGCCCGACCAGCACCGATTGGACGCTCCGCCTCACGGTCACGGGGGACGGCTTTGAGACGGAGTTCGTGGACACCGAGACCACCAGTGCGGCGCGGTTTTACCGGCTGCGCATTCAACCTTGAGCCTCGAGGCGAACCCGGTCCGGTTTTTTCAACTCAACAAATTGACCATACGAGTCATGAAAACGAAAACCATCGCGGCTTTGTCAGCGCAGCGGTTCCTGCCGGGGATGCTCGCGGGCGCAGCGCTGCTGGTTGCCATGGCTGCCTCCGCGCAGGTGACCGTGACATCCGTGCTGACCAACGGTCTGGCCGAGCCTTACGGCCTGGCCGTGGATCAGGCCAACAACCTCTACCTCAGCGACAGCGTCCACAATCGCATCCTGCGCCTGGACAATGCCACCGGCGGCGTCAGCACGTTGGCCGGACTGCCGGAAGACGGCGACTTCCTGGGCAACGACGGCTATCCGTGGGAAGCGCACTTTTTCAGCCCGCAAGGGATTGCGCTGGGCAACGGGGGCGGCGCCGACGGCCTTTTCGTGGCGGATACGGGCAATCACACCATCCGGTTCATCCGCTTTTCGGACGGCTACGTCAGCACAGTGGCCGGTGAGGCTGGCAGTATGGGGAACAGCGACGGCCCGCCCGGCAGCTCGCGGCTTAACAATCCCACCGGCCTGTCCAGCGATGGCGCGGGCCGCCTCTACATCGCCGACAGCGGCAACAATGCCATCCGGGTCTTGGACCTGGCCACGATGAGCCTCTCGACTCTGGCGGCCAACACCACGTTCAACAGGCCCGCGGGGGTCGCCTGCGGCCGAAGCAACGAACTGTGGGTGGCTGATACCCGCAACCATGTCGTCAAACTCCTGCGCCTGACAACGCCCGTCAGCGGCACCTTGGTAAGCACGCTCGGCTCGCTTGGCAACCCGGGCTACAAAGACGCGCCTTTGGGCACGGCGGCCCAGTTCAACAGCCCGCGCGGCCTGCTTTGGTGGGACAATCAGGCTGCCCTGATTATTGCCGACACCGCCAATCACGCCATCCGCATCGCCACCAACAACCCGACCTACGGCTCCAACAACTGGAGTGTTCTGTTCCTGGCCGGTAAGCCCGGGCAGAACGGGTTTGCGGACGGGGCGGCGGACACGGCCAAGTTTGACACACCGGTGGGCCTGGCGTTGGACCGGGAGATCGAGGGCTTTTTGGTGGCCGATCTGAAGAACAACGCCATCCGGCGCATCCAGGCCGGGCCGGCGTTGCCGCCCGTGGCCGCGCCACGCATCGGCTGGGTGGATTTCGTGTGGAGCGAGAGACTGGGCACATTCGTCACCTTGCTGCGCACCGATGACCAGCCCCGGATTTTCAACAATGACGTGTACTTTGCGATCATCCAGGAACGCGGCACCGAGTGCCACTACACCACCGCCAATACCCCTTGGCCGCCCGGGTTCACCGACTACGGGGAAATCCCCAGCAAGACGGTCGGGGCCACACCGCCGGAGTACACCGACGGGTTGCTGATGACCGACTTCCTGAATAGCTTGCCGGTGCTTACGGTCGAGCGCAGCGCCACCCTCGGGGGGGTCGTGATCAAGGCCATCGGTTTTGCGGCCGGCCGGCCCAACAGCCCCGTCGTCAAGGCCAATTACGCCTTCAAGGTGGCCACGCCCACGATCACCGGCAACAACCTGGCCTCCTTCAAGGTCAGCACCATCACGGTCAACCCGCCGGCGGCAATCCATTTCACCGTGGACGGCAGTGAGCCAACGGAGTCCAGCGCATTGGTACCTCCGGGGGGCCAGGTTCAGCTCAGCCTGCCCGAGGGCCAAACGAACCTGGTCTTCCGGGCGCGCGCGTTCGCGCCCAACTATTTGCCAAGCGACATCGCGGAAAAGGTGTTCTCAATTACCAATTTCGTGCCCACACGCATCGTGTTGGGATTCCCCAGTGGCGAAGTCTCGAGCCGCTTTGTGGCATCGCCCGGCCAGACGTTCTACTTCCCCATCGCGCTGCAACTGGCCGAATCGGCCACGATGTACAGCCTCCAGTTCAACACCACGGTTACCAACCTGGTCGGGCCCAAGGTGTCCGGCCGACTGGACTTTGTCTCGATGCTCTACGAACAGGTACCGATTGAGAAGGGCGAGAAATCACCGCCCGGCCAGGGGAGCTGGTACCGCGTCATCCCCCCGGCCATGTGGAGCGACAACGCGCCTGCCAACCGCCTCATCGTCAGGCCCTCGGACCCAACCATTCCGTTGATGGACCTGACATTCTTCGACTCTGCCCTCGGTTTGGTCGGCGTGGGGTGGGTGGAGCGTTGGCTGTTCAAGGACCTTTACGACACAACGAAGCAGGACCTCATCAAGTACTCCATCGCCCACGACACGTTGTTCGACAAGAAGGAAAATCGGGTCGTGCTGGGCGCGGCGGCCTTCGAGGTTCCGGCCAGTGCTCCCGACGCCGCGCAGTACCTGCTTACCGTGGGCCGGCCCTCGGCAACCAGCGATGGCGTGGGCGCGCCCGGCTCGCAGGTTTATATCGCTACGCCCGTGACGGGGCATCTGACCAATGGTGGCTTCTTTGCCCAGCGCACGGTCGTCATGGGCCAGGAACTTTATACCGTGGGCGATGTCGCCCCGTTCCGCTGGCTGAATGCGGGCGACTTCGGAGACGGTTACCTGCTTAACGACGATGTGGTGCAGGTTTTCGAGTGCGCCGTGTACAACTTTTCGCCTGTCAATCCGCGCACCGGCGCGCCCAGTGACCCGCCGTATTACAGCGACCTGCGCGATGCTATGGACGCCGGTCCGGTTCTGGGCTACTGGGATGCCGCAGCCGGCTGCTATGTCAACAGTGGCATTGGCACACCGACGTTGCCCTTGTTCGATGGGAACGACCAGACGATCAACGATGTCGCCTTCGGAGACGGCGTGTTGGACGTGACCGACGTTTACATCACGTTCCGCCGGTCGCTCGACCCGTCGCTGCGCTGGTATGCCCGCTACTGGACCAACGGCACCCGCGTGGCGGTCGAAGTGCCCAACCGCTTCCCGGCGCAGCAAGCCCCGGCTCCGATTGGCCCAGCCTCCGGCCCGCCGGAGGCCCCGGGTGACCCCGAGTCGGCGGACCTGCCACCCGCCGTCCGATTCACGGTCGAAGATGCGCGCGCTGCCGCCGGCCAAACCGTGCACCTGCCGGTGCGGGTGCGCGTCCAGGGCCGCTACCCGCTGCGGGTGCTCATGCTCAGCCTGCGCGTGCAACCCTTGGACGGCGCGCCCGCGCTTGCCGAAGCCATCCAGTTCACGCCGACCGTCGCCTTGGGTCAACCCGCCCTGGGCGGTCAGAGCCGGGCCAACCGCTATGCAGCCGCCTGGCTCAACAGCGGCATCGCCGGCCTTGTGGGCGATGCGCCCGTCGGCACGCTCACATTCCGCGTCCCCAGCAATGCGCTGGCCAGCGCCGCCTATGCGGTCCATTTGGACCACGTTTCTGCGTCGCCCAACGGGCTGGCGACGTTCCCGCTGCAAGTGCATCCGGGCCTGGTCACGCTGTCGGATCGCTCCGCTTCATCGCTGGGCGACGACATCCCGGATGCGTGGCGGCTGCGTTATTTCGGCGCGGTGCAGGCCATCCTGGCGGCTGCTGCGGCCGACGCCGACGGCGATGGGCACTCCAATCTGGCCGAGTTCCGCACAGGCACGCATCCGAACGACGTGGCCTCCGTCCTTCGGTTGCGGCAGCCGGGCCGGCCCGGCGGTGCTGAACCGTTTGTGCTCCGCTGGCCGTCCAGCGAGGGCAAACAATACATCATCGAGTGTGCGGGCCAGCTCTTCGGCGGCTCGTGGACGCCGCTCGCCACGGTTACGGGAACGGGCTGCGAGATGGAGTTCAGAGACCCGGCCCCGGCGGGCACGCCGCGCTTCTACCGCATCCGTCTGGCCGAGTAACGGCCGCCGTGGAGCAAACAGTCGCCACGCTTGCCCGGCTGCGACCACGGCAGGGCAAGCTTGGCCTCTGCCGACACGGGCGGATACGCGCGCCGGCATCTGAGCCGCGGGAATTCGGGCTTGCATTGCCGACCTGCGGGACGCTATACCCCTGCAAACGAATTGCTATATGGCTGACAAAGCAAACAAGTACCCCAATAACGTGCCGGGCAAATACTACGTGGACAACCAGTGCATTGACTGCGACCTGTGTCGCGAAACGGCACCGGACAATTTCCAGCGTAATGAGGAGGGGGGACACTCGTACGTGTCCAAGCAGCCGGAGAACGCCGAAGAGGAGGCACGTTGCAAGGAAGCCAAAGAAGGTTGCCCGGTGGAAGCCATCGGTGATGACGGGGCGTAGCTCCGGCCTGCGGCAGCCCTTGTTGTCCGTGCCACGATCCTCCCGCAGCGGCGGGGCTGTCGGCCTTTCATTTCACCGCGACCTCGGCATTGACCCGCCTTGATAACGCCTCTGCCCGGGCGGAGTCTGGCGGATGCACGCTGAGACCGTCTCCGAGTGCCTGGAGTTTTCAGGAGGAGCAGCAGGCCGTCTGGATTCGTCCCGCGCCGCGTCGGGCGCGGGATTTCTGACTTGCGCCGCAGAGGTGTTTGGCGTCTTTGGCGGGTATGCCTGATTGGCTGGCGATCGTCCTGCTGGGAATTGTCGAAGGGCTGACGGAGTTCATTCCTGTTTCCTCGACCGGCCACCTGCTGCTGGTCGAACACATTCGCGGCATCCCGCGGCAGAGTGACCTGTTCAACGTGGTGATCCAGAGTGGCGCCGTGGTGGCGGTGCTGCCGCTGTTCCCGGACCGACTTCGCCAGTTGAGCCGCTGCACGCGGGACGCCCGGGCACGCGCCTACGCGCTCCGGGTGCTGTTCGCTTTCGTGCTCACGGGTCTGGGCGGCGTCCTGCTGGAAGAACTCGGTTTCCAACTGCCCGAAACCGCCGGGCCGGTGGTGGCGGCACTGTTGGGGGGAGGCGTGGCCTTTGTGCTGCTGGAGCGGCGGCTGCGGGGCCGCCCGCTGCGGGACGAGATCACCTGGCAGGTGGCGCTTGCCGTCGGGGTGGGTCAACTGCTGGCGGCGGTGTTCCCCGGCACGTCCCGCAGCGGGGCCACCATTCTGCTGGCCCTGCTTCTGGGCGTGGCCCGGCCTGCTGCCACCGAGTTCTCGTTCTTGGTCGGCATCCCAACCATGCTGGCCGCGGGAGGATTGAAAATCTTCAAGGCGTTGCACGCGCCCGCCGCAGGTGGCCCGACCGAAGACTGGTCCATGCTGCTGCTCGGCACACTGGTTTCAGCCCTGGTATCGTTTTGCGCCGTCAAGTGGCTGTTGCGCTACGTGCAAACGCACACCTTCGAGCTGTTCGGATGGTACCGCATCGTGCTGGCCGCGGTCATCGTGGCTGTGGCTTGGTTCTGAGGCCGCGGCAATGCGGCGCGACACGGCAGTCGCGCTTTCCAGCAGCCGACTCCGCCTGCCTGCTACCGCGAACGCCCCAGGTTGTCGGGCGCGGGCGCGCGCAGGTCGTCAGGCTTGCGCCCACTGCTCGCGCAGCAACTGGGCCGCAGCCGCCACGGCTTTGACCCGGTCGCCTTTGCAGCCGCACTCGAAGCTGATGAAGTTCTGGTAGCCGATTAGCTTCAGTCCCTTCATGCCGTCCACGTAGTTATCGCCGGGGTCTTCGCCCGGGACATTGCGGGTCTTGCGGCTGGCGATGTGGACATGCTGGAGGTACTTGCCGGCGGCGACAAACGCGGCGAAATCGCTGGTTTCCTCCCAGGTCATGTGCCAGAAGTCTCCCATCACCCCCACGCCCGGGTGGTTCACGTCCCGGCAGATGGCGGCGGCGTCGGCCACCTGGCGCAGGAAATGACACTCCCGGCGGTTCAACGGCTCCAGCAGAATCTTGGTGCCCGCCTTATGCGCGTGTTCGCCCAGTTCCGGCAGCAGTTTGACCAGCAGTTCCCGCGCTTCCTGGTGGCCGAGCTTGGTTTGGCCATGAAACGCCGGCACCATGATCATGCCGGTCGAGCCCAGCGCGCCGGCAGCCGTAAGGATTTCCTTCATTGAAGCCATGGCTTTGGCGCGCACCGCTTCCTGCTCGGAAATCAACACGCCCTCGAAGCCCGCACAAATGGCGCTGATCTTGATCTTCCGGCCCTGCAGGGCTTTTTGAAGTTCCTCGACCCGCCGGCTCAACCCGCCTCCTCCAACCTCCAGCCCCTCGAACCCGTTGGACTCCAGGAAATCCAGCTTCTCGGCCAGCGACCGCCCCGGGGCGACCCCTTCCTGGCAGGAGAGGCGTAGCCGGGCCGGCTGGGCAGGATCCGGCAGGTTAACCGCGCCGGCGCGACGCGGCAGACCCAAGGTGGCTGTGGCGACAGTGCACAGCGTGAAGAACTGACGGCGTGACGTTTTCATAGTTCAATTTCAAAACTGCTGAATTGTGCACACAAAACGCGGCCTTGGCAAGCGACCCGCGCCATCAGCCCGTTGAAGAAAGCGGTCCTTGCGGCGCGCGCCGTCCGCCGGGGACACGAGTTGCTCGGCAGCCAGGCCTCGGCGTGACCTCTGTTTGCGCCCGCGGTGGCAACCGGAAAGGCCGTTGGCGCCGCCTCAGGCCGCCAGCAAGGCCAGCCCGCGCCACGTGTGCCGGAGGCAAGCCGTTGGGGGACTGGCAACACCGCCGGCCTGCGCCGTGGCGCGATGCCAGACTGTTGCCTACGCCCGAGGTCTGCTGCTCGGTCGGATTGCAGCCCGACGCCGGCGCACCGGACGCTTCAGCCTTCGCGCCTGAAAAACTCCTTGATCAAGGCCGCCACACGCTCGATCTGGGCATCCGTCAACTCGGGATAGATGGGCAAGCTGAGGCACTGGCGGGCGGCTTTTTCCGCCACCGGCAAATCACCCGGCTTGTGGCCCAGGTCAGCGTAGGCCTTTTGCAAGTGCAGCGGCACGGGATAATGCAGTCCGCATCCCACGCCCTGGGCTTCAAGGTGTTTCTTCAGCGCATCCCGCTCTGGGTGGCGCACGACGTAAAGATGCCAGGCGCTGCGACACCCCTCGGCCTCGCATGGCAACTGCAAGGGCGTGTCCGCCAGCAGCTCGTGGTAACGCTCGGCCACGCGGCGCCGGCCGGCGTTCCACCCAGGCAGGTGGGGCAACTTGACCGCCAGCACGGCCCCTTGAATACCTTCCATGCGGTAGTTGAACCCCAGTTCGTCGTGGTGGTAGCGGACGGTCGAGCCGTGGTCGCGCAGGGCACGCGCCCGGGCGGCGTAGGCCGCGTTCTGGGTCACCAGCGCCCCGCCCTCGCCGCACGCTCCCAGGTTCTTGCCGGGGTAAAAGCTGAAACACGCCATCTCGCCAAACGAACCTACCGGACGTCCCTTGTAGGTTGCCCCGTGAGCCTGGGCGGCGTCCTCGATCAACGGCAAGCCATGCCGCCGCGCGATGGCCAGCAGCCCGTCCACATCGAACGGATGCCCGTACAGGTGCACTGGCAAAATGGCCTTGGTGCGCGGCGTGATCGCGCGCTCCACCAGCCGCGGGTCCAGGGTGCACGTCGCGTCCTCGATATCCACATACACCGGCCGCGCCCCCACGTAGGATATCGCCCAACTGGTTGCCACAAACGTGAATGGCGTTGTGATCACCTCGTCGCCGGGGCCGATGTTCAGCAGGCGCAGGGCCACGTGCAGGGCCGAGGTGCCGCTGTTCAGCCCTACGCAATGCGCCACCCCGCAAAACCGCGCAAACGCCTCCTCGAACCGGGATACGTCCGGCCCGAGGCAGAAGGAGCAATTATCCAAGGTGCGACGGAAGGCGGCTTCCAGCTCGGCACGGAGCGGAGCCATCTGGGCTTTGAGGTCCAGATACGGGATTGGTGTGTTCATGGGTTGTACGCGTTGCCCTTTGCAAGGAGCGACAGGAGTTTAGAGCATGTGCGCGGGATCGACAATCGGAAATCTCCGGGGCTGGCCCGCCGCGTTTGCGCGCGCGGTCGAGGCTTTACCCAACGCCGGCAACGCGGTTGCTTGACCGTCACCCGCGCCACTTGCCATGCTGGCCGCTGTGGCGACAACAACGGGCTTAGCAGCCGCGGCAGAAGGCCTTGGCGCGACGGGTCCGGCGGGGGCCGGACGCCTTCCGGCCCGCATCTGGCTTTGCTGTCTGACCACCTGTCAATTGGCGCGCGCCAAGACCGCCCAATGACCAGCCGCGTCCCATCAAGCCAGTGTCGTAGATCGGGCCGCCGCGGACCGGTGGGCGGTCGGCCTCTTGAGCGCGCTGGCAGGCGCGACCCGACACCCTGCGCCAGACGGCCGGCAGTGGCTCGCCAGACAGCCAGCTCGTGTTTCGCACCTGTCCGTCCTGATGTCAGCGGCGTTTGAAGTCCTCAAGACCGATCCGCACTCCCGGGCGCGACTCGGCCGGTTGCGCACTGCGCATGGGGTGGTGGACACGCCGGTCTTCATGCCCGTGGGCACGCAGGGCAGTGTCAAGGCCATTGACCCGCGTGAGTTGGACGAGATGGGCACGCAAATCATCCTGGGCAACACCTATCATCTGAACATCCGCCCGGGTCTGGACATCCTGCGCGCCGCCGGCGGCCTGCACCGCTTCATCAACTGGCCCAAACCCATCCTTACCGACAGCGGCGGCTACCAGGTCTTCAGCCTGGCCAAGATTCGCAAGATCAAGCCTCACGGCGTGGAGTTCCGGTCGCACTTGGACGGTTCGCCGCTGTTCCTGGGGCCGAAAGAGGCCATGGCCATCCAACGGGTGCTCGGCTCGGACATCGCCATGGTTTTCGACGAATGTCCGCCCTTTGACGCTCCGGCCCGGGAGCAGCGCCTGGCGGTCGAGCGCACGCTGCGTTGGGCCGCCGAGTGCCGCGACCAACCGCGCGCCGACGGGCAACTGGTGTTCGGCATCGTGCAGGGCGGCACCAACGCTGCCTTGCGCGAACAGTGTGCCAGGACCTTGGTGGGGCTGGATTTTGACGGCTACGCCATCGGCGGCGTGAGCGTGGGCGAGCCTGAACCAGAGATGTTCCGAGCCGTGGAAATCACGGAGCCGCATCTGCCGGCCCACAAGCCGCGCTACGCCATGGGGCTGGGTACGCCGGCTCAGATGGTGGAATTGGTGGCCCGGGGTGTGGACATGTTCGACTGCGTGTTACCCACGCGGGTGGCGCGCAACGGCACGGCCTTCACGCGCACCGGCCAGTTCAGTCTCAAGGGCGGGGCTTACAAGGCGGACTTCCGGCCCATCGAGGAAGGGTGCACCTGCTTCGCCTGCCAGCGCTTCACCCGCGCCTATCTGCGGCATCTGCTCAACGTGAATGAAATCCTGGGCCTGCGCATGCTCAGCGTCCACAACACCCACCTTTTTCTGAGCCTGCTGGCGGACGTGCGCGCCGCCCTGGCTGCCGGTACCTTCAGGGAATTCAGGCGGCAATTCATCGAACGCTATGTGCCCACGCGCCGGGTGCTGTCGCAACGTCAGGCGGCCAGCTTGGAGCGGTGAGCGACGACCTCGGCCACCCTGCCCGGTAACGTGAGCGTTTGCCGGCCGCCCGCAGGCGACGCCTTGACCTGCCGGGCTACTCCAGCCGCACCCGGCCGCGGCCTCGGATCACCTCGCCGATCAGCCACGCCTTTTCCCGGCGGGCACGCAGAAACCGCAGCACCGCGTCGGCCCGCTCCGCGGCCACCAGAATCACCATCCCGATGCCCATGTTAAAGACCTGGTATAACTCAGGCTCGGTCACCTTTCCGTGCTCGGCGAGGAACGGGAAAACCGGCGGCACGTCCCAGCTCCCTTTGCGAATGACCACATCGCACAAAGCCGGCAGCACGCGTGGGATGTTGTCCACAAAGCCGCCACCGGTGATGTGCGCCAGGGCGCGCACGGCGGGTGGGGTGGCCGAGCGACGGCCCGGTGCGTTGAAGCGCCGGAGCAATTGCAGGAGGATCGGCCCGTAACTGCGGTGGATTTTCAGCAGTTCCTCGCCGATGCTGCAACCCAGCTCGGGCACGTGGCTGGTGGGCTTGAGTTTCATTTGCTCGAAGCAAATCCGCCGCGCCAGCGAGTAGCCGTTGGTGTGCAAACCAGTCGAGGCCAACCCCAGCACCGCGTCTCCGGCCCGCACGTTGGCGGGGCCGTCCAGCAGGTCTGCCCGCTCCACCACGCCCACGATTGCTCCGGCCAGGTCGTACTCCCCGGTCGCGTAGAATCCCGGCATCTGGGCGGTCTCGCCCCCGATGAGCGCGCAATGGTTCTGCGCGCAGGCGATCGCCAGGCCGCGTACGATGCCGGTGAAGACGTGCGGTTGGAGGCAGCCCGTGCCCAGGTAGTCCAGGAAAAACAGCGGCTCGGCACCCAGCACCGCAATGTCGTTGACGCAGTGGTTTACCAGGTCCTGGCCAATGGTGTCATGGCGGTCCAGCGCGAAGGCGACCTTCAGCTTGGTGCCGACTCCGTCCACGCTGCTGACCAGGACCGGCTGCTTGTAGCGCTGCGTGTCCAGGGCGAACAGCCCGCCAAAGCCGCCCACCTTGCCCAGCACGCCCGGACGCCGCGTCCGCGCCAGCAAGCGGGGCAATGTGCTCTTGACCCGATTAGCCAACTCGATGTCCACGCCCGCCGCCGCATACGCACTCTTGTTCATGGCCGGGCAGTAAACCGGCACACGGGCCGGGAAGCCAAGCGCAAAAGGCAGGCGACTGTCTCCGGGAGTACTGGCCACGATTATTTCGTGATGCGCCAGAAGTTGCGACAATCTGGAGCTGCCGCCGTGGTGCGGCAGACCTGCCCGCCCACCTGAAATGTCTGCCGCTTCTCAGCGGCGCACATGAAAAACGAAGTCAGGACAGCTATTCCCCGCGGCGGAAGCCAAAGCACTTTTCGCTTTGGACTTCGCACGGCGACCGTTCGAGCATGGCGGGGCCGGGGGCGTCGGGGCGGCTTTTGGGGGATGACGTGGGTTCGGCAGCCCGTTTGGCGAATGCACCAGACCGTCCGCTGCCGTCAAGGCCCTCCGGCACGCCTGCTTGAATGAGGCTTGCGCCCGGTCCAAGGCATCGGGGAGTCATCGGGCCAGGGGAACAGCCGGCCACGAGGACCGCAGAGCATGTGGGCTACTGACGAGCGTGCAATGGCCCGTACACATGAACGTCGTAAGGGGCAAACGTGTCGGTCAGCCGACCTTCCTCGGGCAGGATTGCGCGACCTTCGCCCAAGACCGGCACGCTGCCAGGGGCTGCGCCTGGGGCGTTGATAGGCGAGGTGCGCCCCGGCTGGCGGCGCGCCGGCGTTGGGTCTGGAGAGGGGGCCTCGCCGGCGGCAGGTATGGCGAAGCTGTAGGCCTGTGACCAAGCCGTGTTATTGACGGCCAGGACGTAATCGCCGGAGGGCACGGCGGCGTTGCCCGCTGCCACACGCAACAGAACGGAGGTGACACTACTTTCCAAGGCCTCGTTGAAGCGCCGGTCGCGGTAGCCGAAACCGTGCTGGCGCGGCCACCAGACGCGTTTGGCGCGGAACAACGGCAGGCGGGCGTGGACCTCGCGGACCACGGCTTTCACGGCCTCCCAGGTTTCCGGGTGCTCGGGCAGTTTCCAACGACCGGCCTGGTAGGCGAAGAAAAACAGGCCGTCGCCGCCGCGGGCCAATGCCTCATAGGTCATGCACCGAATCTCGCGGCCGGTAGGTGGGCGCAGGCCGGTTTCTCCGGGCAACGCTTCGGGCCAGTAACTCCAGTCAAAGGCCTGAATGATTGGGATGAGTGGCCGCTCGCGGCCGCGCGCCAGTCGGCCCAGAGTGACGTGTTGGCCAAAGTTGGCCAAGGGCAGCCACGGAACCGGGTAGCGATCCACCAGCAAAATGTCCGGGATGTCGCCGTAGTCCAGCGCCTCGTAGGCCTTGTACAGGATGAGCGAGGTGGGCTTGCGCGCGCCCAAGCGCTTGAGTGTCTGGTGTGCCCGCCGCACCTCGGCAGGAGGCACCCAGGTCAATTCAGGTTCATCTGCCAGCAGCCACGCCCACAGTGCCGGATGCCGATCAAAGGCTGCAACCACGCGCCGCGCCGCAACCGGGTCAAAGGTGGCTCCGGCAGACGTGCCGGGGCTGGCCCAGACCTTCAGGCCGGCAGCCTGGGCGGCGTCCAGATACGCCCTGTTGGCAGTCCCCAGCACCACGTTGAAGCCGGCCATTTTCAGCGCAGGCAAATCGGCCGTGGACGGCACGCCACAAATGCCAATGGGGTACGGGTCGGCGGTCGGAAGGGGAGCGGGGGAAACTTCAGGCGCGGCCAGGATCGCTGCGGTTGCCAGTGCCAACACGGGAGCACGTTGCATGAGGTCATCCTTGGCCAGTGGTCGTGGATGTTCAACACGAAAATACTGAGGGATTCGGTCGGGAGTGCGTCGGCCCGTGGCAGAGCAGGGTGGGCAGGCTGCCGGCAACCATGCGCGGTTCTGAGACGCGTCCTGCGAGGGCGGTGTGCCGCCGGCTGGGTGAGCGTGTGCCTCCGGCGATGCGGCCATCCCACTGCCGCTTGTCGGCTTGGGATTACGTCTCCGGCTTTGAGCAGCCGGCGGTGTCGCTCCTGGCGGTAGCCAACGCAGACGCTCGTGGTCGTTCGTTGCGGGAAAGTCGGCGTACGGCAAGTCGTTGCAGGCTGTGCCGAAAACGGCCCTGATTCCTGGGCTGGAGATTTTTTGAACGCCGGCGGCAACAGACTGTCAGAATCAGCTGACTTGGGTTAGCGGTTTGAATCGGGCACGGCCCTCAAACGCCTGGCCCGCCCCGGGATGTGAAGCGGAAGGGACTGAAAAAAATTGAGATTTTTTCTTGCCTGAATTGACTGAACCAGCTAAGAAAGAGGCAGATTTGTTGACAGACCCTGTGAACCTGAGATAAAACATGCGCCGTCAGGGTGCTTTACATCGTGTGGGGCGCCAGGACGCGTGGTCAAACAAAACGAAGCGTGCAGCTATGAAAAGAATCGTCGCATCCGTTGGCTTGGTCGCGGTTGGAGTGTCGGGAGCGTATGCCAGTTCGCTGGGACTTGCCGGCGTGGACGCCTCGAAGACATGGAGCGTATCTGCAACACTGCGGGGCTTCTATGATGACAACTACCTGTATCTCTCGCGGGGTGAGCGGGACAGCTACGGGTTTGAAGTCAGCCCGGCGGTGCGGTTCAACTTGCCGATGGAGCAAACGTATCTCGGGCTGAGCTACCTGTACAACGGCCGGTATTATGCCGACCGCGACGACACGGTGTTGGGCCAGGATAATGAGCCGTGGGCGCACAGCCACCAATTTGACCTGATGTTCAATCACGCGTTCAGCGAGCGTTACTCGCTGGACCTGCGAGATTCCTTTGTCATCGCTCAGGACCCGGAGGTCCTTGCCCCCCAAGGGAACATCCCGGTGGTGTTCCGCAAGGAGGGCAACAATATGCGCAACCAGGCGCGGGCCACATTCACGGCGCAGATGGCGCCCAAGCTGGGTTTGCAATTGGGCTACAACAACGTGTGGTGGGACTACGAGGATGACACCCCCGTCGGCGGCACCCCCAGTTATTCAGGCCGGCTGGATCGCCTGGAGCATCTGGGCGTGGCGAATCTGCGCTGGCAGGCGCAGCCGGAGACAACGGTGATTCTGGGTTACAACTTGGGACTGGTCCAGTACACGGGTGATGAGGTGATCAATGTAGCGCCCCGGATAGTGTCCGAAGACCGTGACAACACGTCGCATTATGTTTACGGCGGGGTGAACCAGACGTTCCTGCGCAACCTCACGGCGTCGCTCAAGCTGGGCGCAACGTACATTGACTACGACAACGAACGGGTGAACGAGAATACGTGGATTCCTTTTGCGGACATCAGCACCTCGTTCACCTACGCCAGGGAGAGCTATTTCCAACTGGGGTTTGTCCACTCGTTCAACGCGACCGACGAGTATCGTTTCGGCAACGGCACGATTACGGGATCGCAGGAAACCAGCACGATTTACGGCCTGCTGCATCAGCAGATCACGCCGAAACTGGCCGGTAACGTCCATGTGCACTTCCAGGACTCGGCCTTCCAAGGCGGTTTCTACGACAGCCAGACGGATCAGTATTTCGTGCTGGGGCTGAACCTGACCTACCAGATCACGCGCAACTTCTCGTGCGAAGCCGGCTACGATTTCAGCAACCTGGACTCCGACATTCCCGGTCGTCCTTACGACCGCAATCGGGTGTACCTGGGCGTGACTGCCAGCTACTGATTTGTGTGTGAACCACAGGGGGGCTGACTAGAAATTGGCCCCCTATTTTTTTTCTATGGACCCACTGAAAGTTGCCGCTCCCCAACCGGAGACCAAGCTCCACTTCCTCGATTATTGGCGCATCATTCGCATCCGCAAGACGGTGATTCTGGCGGTGTTCCTGCTGGTCGTCATGACGGCCACGGTGGTCACGCTCATCCTGCCGGTGTCGTACGCCAGCACCGCCCGCATCAAGGTAGACCGCGACGTGTCGGACATTCGCGGCATGATCGAGACCCAGTACAACCCGGGCTACGACCCCTATTTCATTCAGACGGAATTCGAGGTTATTCAATCCGAGCTGATTCTGAGTAACGTGGTTCAAAGCCTGAACCTGCCCGAGCTGTGGGGGCAGAAGTACGCCGGCGGGGAACGCCTTCGCCTTCAGGAAGCCATGGCGTTGCTGAAAAACCGCATGGACCTGCGGCCCGTGCGAAACACCAGCCTCATCGAAATCCGCGTTTACAGCGAGGACGCCCAGGAGGCAGCAAACATCGCCAACGCCATCGCTGAAACCTACCGGGAGTACCGCTTGGAGCAGCGGCGGCAGCTCACCATGGGTGGCATCCGCGTTCTGATGGAGCGCTACGAGGAGGAAGACCGCAAGGTCAAAGCCGCCCAGAAGCGCGTGGACGACCTGCGCAAGGAGCTTCAAATCTCCGACATTGACGCGGCAGGCACAAGCCCCTCACCGCTGCTCGAAACCGAAACCCTCCGACGCCTGGAAGGGCTGCGCATCGAGGCTCAGACGCAGTACGACCGCGAGGAGAAACTCCTCCAAGAACTGAAGGCCAAGAAGCGCGAGGATTTGCCGAAAGTACTGCCAACAGCCGTTCAGGACCCGCAATTGAGCGAACTGCTCCAGCAACTGAACGTGGCCGAGCAAACACGCATTCAACTCAAGAAGGACTTGTCCGATGAACATCCCGCCGTGGTGACCACCACGCGCCAGATTCAGGATTTGCAGCGAAAGATTGACGAGCGGGTGGACGGGATCATCGGCGGGTTGGAGGTCCGGACCGCGTCCTTGAAAAAGGGCCTGGATTCGCTGGTCGCCCAGGTGGAGAGCGCTCGGAAGACCGACCTGGAGAAAGCAGCCAAGAGCCGTCCTTACTTCGAGGCCAAGCGCGATCTGGAAAACCTGCTCGCATTCAAGCGGGTTTTGGAAATGAAGCTTGCGTCGGAAAAGATCGATGTTGAGATCCCGCGCACGACGATGGTGGAGATCGTTGACAGCGCCAAGCCGGCCATGCGCCCCGTGCGTCCCAACAAACCGCTGAACATCATTCTCGGGGTCATCATTGGCCTGGTGGTCGGCGTTGGCCTCGCGTTCTTCATCGAATACCTCGACACGAGCGTCAAGACCATTGACGACGTGGAACGCGCGCTGCAGGCGCCAGTGCTGGGCGTTATTCCCCAGAATGTCGGGCAACTGCTTCTGGAGGGGGCGGAGAGCCCTCACGCCGAGGCGTATCGCGTGCTGCGCACCAACTTGCTGTTCTCGCGTAAGGACGACCGGCTGAACACGATCGCCATTGTGAGCGCCGGTGCAGGCGAAGGCAAGACCACCACCGTGCTAAACCTGGCCACCGTCTTTGCGCAAAGCAACCAGCGCGTGCTGATTGTAGACTCGGACCTGCGCCGTCCGGCGCTCCACAAGCGCCTCCGGGTCAGCAACGCCATCGGTCTGACCAACTACCTACTGAAGCAGAACAAGTTGGAGGAGGTCATCCAGACCACCAGCTTGCCCACATTGGACTTCATGCCCAGCGGCAAACTGCCCAGCAGCTCCCTGGGCATCCTCAGCTCCGCCCAAATGAAGGACCTCATCACCGAGTTGAAGCGCCGGTACGATTTCGTCTTCTTCGATTCGCCTCCCATCATGGGCGTCAGCGATGCCTCCATTCTAGCCAGCGAGGTGGACATGACGCTGCAAGTCATTCAGTACCGCCGTTACCCGCAGCCGATGAACATCCGCGCCAAACAGCTCATCGAAAAAGTCGGCGGCAACCTCATCGGTATCGTCCTCAACAACATCAACATGTCTCAGGACGAGAGCTACTACTACTACAGCGGGTACTATCACGATTACTATTACCGCAGCGAGGAGACGCAGGCGAAAGCCGAAACCAAGGAGGCCGGCCGCGACACCGGCGCACAGGCCAAGGTCGAAATCAAACAAAAATATTGATCAGCCGGTCAGGGGCATCAGGATAAGGGCATGAAGATTCTACCGATCGAGTGGAAGCGTGGTGGTTTGTATCTGCCGCTGGCAGTAATCGGGCTTTTTCTGAACGGATGTGGCTCTCTGCCGGTCCAAGAGCCGGCGTTTTCAGAGCCGCCCCCGCCGCCCGCCGGCACAGCCGTGGGAACAACGCCGAGTGCCCCGGTTGCTACCAACGCCCCCTCCGCAACAGCCCCTAGCAGTTCCTTGGTAGGTCGCTTCCGCGTGGGTGACCTGGTCACGGTCGCCTTTTCCGGCATCGAACCGCCGCCTCCTCCGCATGAGGAGCGGATCAAAGAAGACGGCACAATCACGTTGCCGCTCATCGGGTCGGTCCTTGCCAAGGGCAAAACTGCGGGTGAGCTGCAAAAGGAAATCCAAGACCGCTACGTGCCCCGATACTACCTGCGGCTGACGGCGACTGTGAAGCCCTTGGAGCTGGCTTACTACGTAGGCGGCGAGGTCAAAAGCCCCGGCAGCAGACCGTGGTTCGCTCAGGTCAGGCTCACCCAGGCCATCCAGGCCGCGGGTGACTTCACCGACTTTGCCAACAAGCGAAAGGTGCAACTGATTCGGGCCGACGGCACGAGACTCGTTATCAACTGGAAGGATGCCATCAACAATCCGGAACGCGATCCGGAGATTCTCCCTGGCGACACGATTACCGTGCCACGCAGCATCTGGTAATGGTCCAGTTGCAGGTCCTTTCCGGTCCGTTGGCGGGCACCAGCGTGGTGGCCCGCCAATTTCCTTTCTGTGTGGGGCGCGCGCCCGATGCCGCGCTAAGGTTGGAAGCGCCCGGCGTCTGGGAGCAGCACGCGCGCCTGGAGTTTCACCCTGGGGATGGGTTCCGCCTCGCCGCTGTGGGTGACGCATTGGTGACCGTGAACGACCAACCGGTGCGGGAAACCGTGCTGCGCAACGGCGACCGAATCACGCTCGGCTCGGTCCAGCTCCGGTTCGCGCTGGCCAGTGTGCGCCAGCGCTCACTCAGCGGGCGCGAGGCCCTGGTCTGGGGTTGTGTGGTGCTGGTGACCCTTGTCCAAGTGGTGCTGCTTTATCGCCTGCTGGGTTGAGCCGGCGCACTATTGGGGCGCTCCTGAGGCCGTCTCAGTGGCGGAAGTGGCGCACGCCCGTAAAAGCCATTGCCATGCCCCGCGCGTCCGCTGCCCCGATCACCTCTGCATCGCGCACCGAGCCGCCAGGCTGAATGGCCGCTGTCGCCCCGGCCTCCGCGGCTGCAATCAGCCCGTCTGCAAAGGGGAAGAAAGCGTCGCTACAGACCACACTGCCCTGAAGCGAAAGCCCCGCCTCCCGCGCCTTCCAGACCGCAAGCCGACTGGCATCCACGCGGCTCATCTGGCCGGCGCCGATGCCCAGCGTCCGATCCGGGCCGGCGTACACAATGGCATTCGACTTGACGTGCTTGACCACGCGCCAGCCGAACAACATGGCCCGTAGCTCCTCCCCGGTGGGTTGCCGCTGCGTAACGATCTTCAAGTCCTCCGGCCTCGTGCGTTTGGAGTCCCGCTCCTGCAGGAGGAACGAGTCGAAGCCCACGCTGCGCACATCCAGCGGCCGCGGAGCGGTCTCGGGCCGCAGCCACTTGAGCAGCCGGAGGTTTTTCTTTTTCTGAAGCAGGGCCAGAGCCTCGGGAGCAAAGTCCGGCGCGACGATGACCTCACTAAAGATTTCCGCAATCGCCTCTGCACAGGCCGCATCCAGGGCGTGATTGACTGCGATGATACCCCCAAAGGGGGCTTGCCGGTCGGTCGCAAACGCCTTGTCCCAGGCCTCCCGCAGGGTTGCCCCCTGGCCCACGCCACACGGGTTGGTGTGCTTGAGAATCGCCAAAGTAGGCGGGGCGTCGGCAAACTCCCCGATCAGATGCGCCGCTGCCGTCAGGTCCAGGATGTTGTTGTGGGAAAGCTCCCTACCGTGCAACTGCTCGAAGTACTCGCGAAATCGCCCGTACAAGGCCGCCGCTTGGTGGGGATTCTCGCCGTAGCGCAGCGGTTGCGCCAACGGCGCGGAAAGGACCAGGGCCGACGGCATGGCCCGCGTCTGGCCGCCGGCCGCCGCTGCAAACGCTGCCTCCAAATGGGCTGCGATGGCGGCGTCGTAAGCCGCCGTGCGGGCAAACACCTTCGCCGCCAGGCGGCGCCGCAACTCGAGGGTCGTTTGACCCGTGGCCTTGATTTGCCCCGCCACTTCGGCGTAATCGGCGGGGTCCACCACCACCGTGACGCTCGCGTGGTTTTTGGCTGCGCTGCGCAGCATCGCCGGCCCGCCGATGTCAATGTTCTCGATGGCCTCTTCCAACGCCACATCCGGCTTGGCCACGGTCTGCTCGAACGGGTACAGGTTCACCACCACCAGGTCAATCGGCACAATGCCTTGCGCGCGCGCCTGCGCCTCGTGCTCGGCGTTGCCACGCAGGAACAACAAACCACCGTGTACCTTGGGGTGCAGGGTTTTGACCCGCCCGTCCAACATCTCCGGGAAACCCGTGTGTTCACTTACGTCCCGGACTGCCAATCCCGCCTGACGCAGTGCCCGGGCCGTGCCGCCTGTCGAGAGCAGCTCCACCCCCGCCTCGCTCAGTACCCGGCCAAAGCCGACCAAGCCGGTCTTGTCTGAAACCGAAAGAATAGCGCGCTGAATCTTGCCCATAGACGCGGGCAGATTCCGCTGAAAGGCCAGCTCGAGTCAACCGGCGAGTGCGAGCAACCCGGGCCAATCCCCGCGCTGCTGCCACCGTGCTTGGATGCCAGAGCCGATACCGCCGGCACCCTGAGCCACGTTGCCCCCCGGGGCGACATTCACCCCGCGGCCGATCCAACTTCTCCGGCTTCTCGGCCGACCCGACCTCGTACGGGCCTTGCCAGCAAAGCCAATCCACCTCCGGCAGTGAGTGGTTCGGGGAACGGGAGTTGGTGGCGCGAGCTGCGCATTACCCCGCAAGTGTTTCAGCCTCCGGGCATGAACCCAAACGCCTGCACACTTCGACACTTCGACACGGCAACGCCGAGGTTTTAACCCAATCCAGGTCCAGCGGCTTATCACGTCCCCAGCCAAAGCCTGCGCCCGCCGCTTGCACGCGCAACATCATTATCAGGGCGCTCTCCGCGCCGTGGGCGAGCTGCTTGTCTGTGCCCTTCCGGACACCCGCGGCGATGGCTTGGGCGTGCTGGTCTGCCGCGGAGCCTCCCGCCGCTGGCGCGCCCGCGTCAGGTAGGGCGGGCTCTCCCAGCCCGCCGAACCCGAAGGCCGTGGTGACACAGCCCGGCCCCACGCGGCGCGCCCTGCCAATGGATAGAGGGTTCTGTCGGCAAGATGCCGACAGCACGCTGATTCGACCTGCCCTCGCCCTTCAGGTCAGGGCGGCGTGATGGGGAGGCCTTGCCCTACCGTGCATCGGTTTGGGCAGAGCGGGCTGGCCCCAGCCCGCGGTATTCTTCAGCGCCATGAGCGTCGGCCATCATCGCGTGCCTGGCGCTGTCTCCAGGCCCGCCGACAGAACTCCCAATCCACTTCGTAAATTGGCCGTGACAGGGGGCAGCGGTCTTCGATTGTCATTGTGCCCCGCTGCGCCTAACTTGGCAGGGTCTATGAAGGCGCTGCAGACATCGCTGCTGGCACTAATCCGCCGCGCGGCCACAGAACTGCCTGACGACGTGCAACGAGCCATTCTGGATGCCTTGGCCCGTGAACAGCAGAACACCCTGGCCGCCTCCACCCTCAAGATCATTCAAGCCAATATCGCCTTGGCCAAACAAAAGGTGCAGCCGCTCTGCCAGGATACGGGCGCACTGCTGTTCTATGTGGACGGCCCTGTCGGGCTGGACCAACTCGCCTTCGAGGAGACCGCGCGTGCGGCCGTCACGTTGGCCACGCAGCGAGGTTGGTTGCGACAGAATTCGGTGGACACCCTGACCGGACGGAACGACGGAACGAACTTGGGACCGGGCACGCCGACGTTTCATTTTCAGCAACACAGGTCGCCGGAGCTGCAGGTGCGGCTCATTCTCAAGGGTGGGGGCTGCGAAAATGTGGGGGCGCAATACTCACTGCCCTTCGAACGGCTGCAGGCCGGTCGGGACCTGGCGGGTTGTCGCAAGGTGATCCTGGATGCCGTGCTGCAAGCCCAGGGGCGAGGCTGCGGTCCCGGCGTGCTGGGCGTCTGCCTGGGAGGCGACCGCGCCAGTGGGTATGCCTTCAGCAAGCGGCAATTCCTGCGAAAACTGGACGACCGAAACCCGAATCCCGAACTGGACGCGCTGGAGCAGGACATTGTCCGGACTGCCAACGAACTGGGCATCGGGCCGATGGGCTTCGGAGGCCGCACGACCTTGCTGGGGGCGAAGATCGGTGCGCTGAACCGGGTGCCGGCGTCGTTCTTTGTCACGGTCAGCTATATGTGCTGGGCCTACCGGCGACAAGGCGTAACCCTGGATGCGGAAGGGGCGATTGTCGATTGGCTCTACTGAGTTCTCCCTCGCAGTTTGATCTATGGTCCAACTTAGCTCCCCTCTTTCAGCGGACAAGGTCCGCTTGCTCCGCGTGGGCGATGAAGTTCAAATCTCCGGGATTGTTTTCACCGGGCGGGACGCCGTCCACAAGTACCTGGCCGAGGGCGGCGCACCCCCTCCAGGGCTGAACCTGCGCAACGGCATCCTCTTTCACTGCGGCCCGGTCATGCAGCAAAAGGCCGATGGCACATGGGAATGCCAGGCTGCCGGGCCCACAACTTCGATGCGTGAAGAGCCTTATCAAGCAGCCATCATCCGCACCCATGGTCTGCGCGGCGTCATTGGCAAGGGCGGGATGGGCCAACAGACGCTGGCCGCCTGCCAGGAATGCGGTTGCGTGTACTTTCACGCCGTGGGTGGAGCCGCCCAGGTGCTTGCCAGGCACATCCGCCATATCCGCAACGTGTATTTTCTGGAGGAGTTCGGCGCGCCGGAAGCCGTTTGGGAGCTGGAAGTCGCCGATTTCCCCGCGGTTGTCACCATGGACGCGCACGGCCGTTCACTGCACGAAGAAGTCCTCCGGCACAGCCAGGCGGCGTTTGCGGCCAAGCTGTCGGCGTAAAACGCTGGCTGGCGAGGCAACCCAAGGTGCAGCCGGCCTTTATGGTGGCTCGGGAATCCACTGTTCCCTCTCTCCCGGCCCATGACCAAGCTGGGCGGCTTGAGGGGGTCAGAACCGGTAAGTCAATGACAAGGCGTGCAGGTTCAGCCCGGGATTGTGGCTGCCCAGACCTGCGTTCGACATGTGCTGAAACCGATAGCCGAACTCGAGATGCCGTCCGACCTCGATTTCAAAACCGACGTAGCTGGTAAACTGAAGCGGAAAACCGAAATCCCTCTCCCCCAGCTCGGTCCTACCAAGATACGTAGCTGAAATCCCGGCGCGCAGATGGCCTGGCGCGCCCAGCGAACCGAACAACACGGCCGGGCCGATGCCGGCGATGAAGGACTCGGCACCCAATCCTCGCAAAACGCCGGCTGAGCAATCCAACTCAGTTCGCAGGGACGAACCACTGGCCCAGGTATGTTGCCAGGGCAGAGGAACCATCCCTGCCACCTCGAACTGATTGAAGGTGTCGCTTCTTTGACTGGCGGCAAAGCCGGCTCGGACGCCGACACCGGCCAGGCTCAACGTCCCTGCCTGCGCGTGGCCTGCTCCCAGCAAGCACCCCCACGCCAAACCCGTCACCATAAGAGGCCGCAGCATGTTCATGGAGTGTACACAAAATCGCGCCAACCCCAGTCCGCCACAATAAATCGGCTGAGCCTTCCGGCTCACCCCGGGCGAAAACAAGCTGCATCCTACGCAGATGCCCAACCCGTGACAACCCTTCGACTTGGTTTGCGGCGTGGACGATGCAACCTTTTGTCGCACCTGCGACAAAAGGTTGCATGCCTATGTGGGGGGGCTGGCAAGGTGCGCGGGGAGCGGTTGGGGGATTGGGCTTGCCGGCGACCACGGCGACTTCAAGATACAGGCCGTGCAATCGGAGTGCTGGGTCAGTTGGCTGGGGCGGCTGTTGTGCCGGCTGCAGTTGGGCGTGTTGGGGCCATGCTGGCGGGCCGAAGCCCGATTGCGGGGTGTGCAAATGGGGCGCGGTGTTCGTTTTCGGGGTCGGCCCTGTCTGGCGCGTGTTGCCGGCTCGCGGATTGTATTGGAGGAGGGGGTGACCTTGAACAGCGCGCTGCGCAGTAATCCACTTGGTTGCGCGCGCCCGACGACGCTGCGGACGATGTATGCCGGGGCGGAGATTGTGCTGGGCAAGGGGGTTGGCCTGAGCAGTGCCGTGCTGTGCGCCGCCCGGAGCATTCGAGTGGGCGAGGGCACAATCATCGGTGTGGACACGATGGTCTTCGACACCGATTTTCACGAGCCCGGCGCGGGGTGGGACTGGGGCGTGGCGGGACCGGAAAAGGCGCAGCCGGTAGCGATTGGTCGCGGCGTGTTTATTGGCACGCGGGTGCTGATTCTCAAGGGTGTGACGATTGGCGATCGGGCGGTGGTCGGCGCCGGGGCGGTGGTGACGAAGGACGTGCCAGCCGGGTGCCTGGCTGTGGGCAATCCGGCGCGGGTCTTGCCAGGAGCAGCAAAGCCGCCCTCCTGAGGGCCATCAGCTTGCCGACCCGCGGGGCAGGGGGGCACGACGGGATTGTTGCCAAACCCTCTGGTAGGCTTCCCAGAAACGCCGTCCCATCGTGTCTGGCGACAGATAGGCCCGCATCCGTTCCAAGGTCCGCGGGTTGACCTGCCCTTGGCCAAACAGGGGGTGGGCGCAGGCCTCGCGGATGGCACGCGCACATGCCTCCACTTGGCCGGGCGGAAAGAGAATCCCGTTTTCACCCGGCACGACGTAATCCGGGATGCCCCCCACCGCACTGGCCACAACCGGCACACCGGCCACGACTGCTTCCTTGACCGTGTTGGGGCTGACGTCGGCCCGTGTTGGGTAAATCAGGAGGGTGGCCTCGGCCAGCTCACCGGCGACTTCGGTGGCAGTGAGCTGTTGCTTGAAAACAACGCGTTGCCAAAGCTGCGGGGACAACTCGGCGCGCAGTTGGCCGTGCAACGGTTCGCGCGGCGGCCCGACCATGACCAGGTCGAATTGCTCTTGGCCCACCAGCCCATTCAAGGCGCGGAGCAGCAGGTCCACACCCTTGCGTTCGCCAAAATAGCCCACAAAAAGAAAGCGCCGGGGCGAACGACGCGGTCGGCGCTCGACCTGGTGGAACAGAGGAGCAGGCGCGTGCTCGATCTGCATCACGGTGGTGCCGGGGAAGTGGTCGCGGACGTAACACGCAGAGAAAGTGGACTCGGTGGTGACCAGCGTGGCGGCAGGCAAACAGCGTCGTTCTGCCCGGGCTGCAAGCCGTTCATAGACGTTGAGCGGGCCGATTTCTCGCAGCCAGGAATACAGGCCTTGAACCGTGATCAGATGCGGTCTGCCGAGGCGTTTGGCGACCCAGGCCGCGCCCTTTTCCGTGCCCCAGGCGTGCAGCAGATCGGGTTTCAATCGTCGGACTAACCGACCGATCAGCAACGTGTCCAACCAAAACAGCGACGGTCCACGCCATCCTCCCGGCACTTTGAGCACGTGAAACGTGGCGTTGTGCCGCTGGAACACCTGGCTGCGCGAAAGCTCCTTTCGCAAAGCGATAACATGCAGGTGCAGCTCCGGCCGCTGCTGTTGCAGGGCGTCCAGCAGAACCCGTTGCCAAGAAGCCGGGTGAAGGCGCGGCAACGCCCGGATTTCGGGCGGCGCATCCGGCAGCCACTCGACCGGGAAATAGGAAAACCAGGCAATCGTTCTGGGCGACTGCCCTTCGGCTGTTGCGTCGCGAGCAACGTGTTCGCTGGTCATCGCTGTTGCCCTGCCACCGATTTGGCGGGCAGCGGGATCAGTAGGCCAAATGGTTGACCGGCAGGGAAAGCTTTTCTTGATGCCGAAGGCCCCGGTTGCCGGCGGGATTGGTGCGCAAAACGATGGGCGGCGTGAGGACTTACCATGGCCGGGGGTGACCGCGCTGCGGCGGTCTGTGCGGCCGTGCTGGGCGCGCCCGGCGACTCAGGCTGGCTGGGTCAGCGGGCGGCAGCCTTGGCGGCGACTTTCTTTGGGGCCTCCTTGGCGGGCGGGATGAACCTCGGCCGCCCCACGACGGCCACTTGGAGCGTTTCCGCAGGCACGAGATGCCGGTAGGCAAACGCCTGCATCATGTCCTCAGCCGGCACCGCCGGGCGCATGAGCACATCGCCGGCGACCACCGCCCGTCCAACCAGCCGGAGCGCCACCGGCTCGCGCTGGGCGACGCCCGGTACAGTCAGTGTGGCCTGGGTCTGGGTGTTTGTGCCGGTGAGCACCGTCCTGGCCAGCCGGAAGCCGGGGGGCGGATCGTCCAGCACCACGGTGATGTCATTCGTGCACCCGTCCTTGCGGACGGCGTAAATGGTGAGTGTCACCGACCCTCCAGCCCGGGTGCTGACGCTGGCGGGGACGACGCGCAGCTCGAAATCCGGCCGTGGCGGGCTAAGGCGGAGGCGGTAGGCATGAGCCGGATCCCCATGCTGCTGGGCGTCCCCCAACTGCAAGTAGTAAACACCGTCTGCCGGCAACGTGGCAGTGAGGTAGGCATCCGCGTGATGCGTATTCAGTCCCGAGGCCCGGTCTTCGTAGTCGTCGTTGATGGCGATCGAGCGTCCCTGGGCGTCGGTTAGCGTGAGGACCGAGTCCAGGGGCGAGCCGAGCCTGCGCGCGGTGACCTCGGCCACCACCTGGCTGCCGGCGCGGCCTTCGATGCGAAAGACATCCAAATCGCCCGGCTTATTCACGCGTCCGTTGATGACACAAGGCAGCGTGACGCGCTGCGCCTCGGTGGAGGTATTGTTCGGCTCGCGCTCGGTGGTTTCGGGGAGTGTCCCGGCGGCAAACGGGAGGCGGTTGGATTCGTGGCCCTGTTTGGACACTGAGACGAACTGGACTGCCGGCCCGTCCTTGGGGATGGCCACGTCCAGGCGGTTGGTGGGCAGGTTCCAGCCTTGCAACTCAACAGAGGTGGTCGCCCCAGCCGGCCCGCCCAGCGGGAACAGGCCCGTGATGAACGGCAGTTCCCCAACGGTCACGCGGTACACGAAGTCCTCGCGCCCGCGGTAAATGGCATCCTTGATTTCCAGCACGTAGTCGCCGTCCTTGGGAATTTGACAGTTCAACACCGGGTCGGGGCTGAACCGGAAATCGTCCACGTAGGCCAGCTCGTGGCCTTGGGCGTCGTAGAGCGCCAAGGTGGCCTGGAACCAGCCGGGCACGGCGTCAGCCAGATACGGGATCAGATCGCGCGCCCGGACTGCGGCCACGATGTGTTGGCCGCGGCGGGCGGCGAAACGGAAACGATCCACCTCGCCCGGGCCGATCTGGCCGTTGGCGGTAGCCGGCAGCGAGATGCGGCGCTCGGTGTTGGTGGCCGGTGGCGGCGGGCGACCCAGCCGTTCCAGGAAACGGACCAAGTCCGGATTGGCCGGTTTGGCGGGTGGATCGGAAAACTCAGGCAGCCTGCCGATGGAAAACTTGAGCGGGTTGGACAGCCCCAATGGCGTGATCAGGCGCAACTCACGGTCGCCCGCCGGCGCGTCGGCTGCCACCTTCAAGCGCAGCGTGACCACCTCGGCGATGGCGGGTGTGGCGTTGCGGTTGGGCGGGTTTTTGAGGATGCGCTCTCGCAATTCCGCCAGCGCCTTTTCATCGGCCGCAGTCCAGGTGTTGGTCGAGTTGCCGGCGGCTCGCCTGCCGCGGGCCAGGGCGGCGCGTTTTTGCTCTTGGAGCTCCTGCAGCCGGTCGCGGAGCATGTTGAACTGGCCCTGGTTCATGGGCTTGTTGAACTCGACGACCGTGGCTTCGACCCCTGGCCCGCTGACCACCGCGCCCGTGACACCGTCCAAGAACTGGCCTCCCACAACGATCTGCGAGGTCGCGTCGGTCCGCGCCCCGGCAGGATAAACGTAGCCGATGTGCGGTGTCCGCTGTGCCCGGGCGGCAGGGACAACCACGAGCAAGCCGGTCAACAAGGCAACCCAGGGGGCAAAGCGTGGCTGGCGATGCCGCTGCGCGCACGGAGGCGACACGGTGTGTTCACCCCCTGATGTCCGCAACGCGCTCAACGAGCCGCCTGCGCGCCCGGGCCATGCGTCCGGCGTTCCGGGACAGCCCGCGCTTGGCGCCCGGCCGGCGTTGCTTGGAAGCTCGGTTTTCATGGCGACGTGCCTCACAGGATTTCCACCAGGCGCCCGCCCGATTTGACGCCGTCCGATGGCGTGGGCAGCACCCGCAGGTCCAATCCCTGCGGGTTGGGCAGCCGAGCGTTGCCGTCAATTCCCAGCAGCTCATACATCGCGGCAATGAGGTCCACCGGATAGACCGGACGGTCCTTGACCTCCTCACCACGGGCGTCGGAAGCGCCGACGACGCGGCCGCCTTTGAAGCCGCCGCCAGCCACGACTGCGGAAAAGACCTTGCCGTAATGGTTGCGACCGCCGTTCCAGGGCGCTTCCCACTGCACCTTGGGCGTGCGCCCGAATTCGCCGCTCCACCAAACGATGGTGCTGTCCAGCAGGCCGCGCTCAGCCAGGTCCTGGAGCAACGTGGCAAAGCCGCTGTCCAATTCCGGCAGCTTGCGGCGCATGGCTTGGAAATGCTGCTTGTGGGTATCCCAGCCCTTGTAATTGATGGTCACGTAGGGCACGCCCTTTTCGACGAGCCGCCGCGCCATCAGGCAGGACTGGCCAAAGGTGTTCTTGCCGTAGCGCACACGCAGTTCGTCCTTTTCTTGGCTGAGGTCAAACAACTTGCCCGCGTCGCCCAGGATCAGTTCGTAGGCCTGCTCCTCCGACTGGCAAAAGGCCTGGAGGTTGGTCTCAGCCTGCAGGGTGCGGCCCAGGGTGTCCAACTGATGCAGCAGGGCGCGGCGCTGTTTCTGCCGTTCCTCGGTGATGCCCTGGGCCACCACGCCCTCGACGGCAAAGGGAGTGCGGGCGGGGTCGCCCCCGGTGGCAAACGGCTTGTACTTTGAGCCGAGAAAGCCTGCTTCCGAGAAACGCCCTTGAGGCTCGGTCAGCACGATGTAGGGCGGAATCAAGCCCTTGTAACCGGCGTCGTAGCCCTTGAACAGGGAGACCACCGCGCCGACGCTGGGGAACACCTCGCGGCCGCCGGGTGGGCGACCGGTTTGGACCATGTAGGCCGCGGTTTCGTGGCCGTTGATGCCGTGGGTCATGCTGCGGATGATGGCGTATTTGTCTGCTTGTTTGGCCAGCAGGGGCAGCAACTCGCCGATGACGATGCCGTCCACATTGGTCGGGATGGGCTTGGTCAGGTCGCCGCAGTAGTCACGGCCGGCGTCGGGCTTGGGATCGAATGTGTCCAAGTGGGCCGGTCCACCCCACATCCAAATCTGGATGACGGACTTGGCCTTGGCGGGCTTTGGCGCGCCACGGGTGCGGGCCGGCCACGCGCCGGCCAACATTAGCCCCGCCGCACTCCACAGGGAACGACGTAGCGCCTGGCGTCGAGTAAGCAATTGGCTGCCGCAACGGGCGGCCTCGGGGGCCGCGCCGCTTGCCGGCTCGTCGTGTGGAACAACCGGATATGCGCTCATAACTCTCAGTTTGGGCATCGCGTTTCCGCGTTTCGTTCGGCTCAGCCGCAGGGCGGTCTGCCGCCGGCGGCATGACCTGCAGCGACTGTCGTGGGTGTCGGCCCGGAATGCAAGACGGCACAGCAGGCGAGCAAGTTACGCCCCGTGGCAGCGCCAGCGGGCAAACGCGTGCGGGCGACGCCGGCCTGAAGCCATGCCGCTTGGCTGGCCAGCCCGGCCGGAGGGGCGCAGGCCGATCTGGGGGAGCGCGCGGTCGGAGTCCTACCGGCAGGGCCAGTGGGCTGCCAGCCTCGTGCCGCTTGAACGATCTGCTGACTGGAAACGAAATGGGACTTCTGGCCTGCCCCACGTCGAGTTCCCGAGGGTGCGCGACGGCGGGGAACGTGGCGAAGCCGAGGCCGCTGGCGGGGCATTGACGCCGCCAATCACCGGTCGCACACTGGGAGCGGTGACTTATGCAAACGGTGCTTCCATCCGAGCTTAAGAAAGGCATGGTCCTGTTGCTGGACGGCGCTCCCCAGATTGTCGAAGACATGCATGTCTCGGGCACGGCCCAGACCCGTCACAAACTTCATGTGCGCCTGCGCCATTTGCGCAGCGGCCGGCTCGGCGACCGGACGTTCACCGAGACCGAGCGGGTTTCCGTGGCCGAGGTGCAGCACCGCACGGCTCAATTCAGTTATCAGCAGGGCGACCGCTACGTGTTCTTGGACACGGAGAGCTTCGAGGAGCTGCCGCTCAGCGCCGAGCAGATCGGCGAGCGGCGCTATTTTTTGAAGGAGAACGAGGAATACCGCGCCCTGTTTCTGGAAGGCCGGTTGCTGGACATCGCCCTGCCACCGCAGGTGAGCCTGGAGATTGTGGACACCGCACCCCCGGTGCGCGGTGGCTCGGATGCCACCTGGAAACCGGCACGGCTGGAAACCGGCCTGGAGATTATGGTGCCGCTGTTCCTCGACAAGGGCGAGCGGGTGCGCGTGGACACCCAGACGCGCAAGTACGCCGGCAAGGACACAAGTGAAAGAAAAAGCTGATCGAGCTGGGGTGTCCGACCGCCGACCAACGATGACCCCGCCGAGTCATCGCCCCGTCATGCCGGCTTGCCGATGAGAGCTGCTTGGTTCCTGCTGCCCCTGGGCTGCACTTGGGGACTTTTGGCCCAGACCCAGCCGCTCTACCGGTGCGACTTCGAGACAGCACCGGCAGGTCGGTTGCCCGAGGATTTCCTGGTGCTCAATGGTGCGTTTGCCGTGCGGTCGCTCGGCACGAACCAGGTCCTGGAGTTGCCGGGCGCGCCGCTGGACGGCTTTGCCCTGCAATTCGGCCCGGCCAGGGGCGCGGGTGTGGCCGTCAGCGCGCGCGTCCGCGGCACGGCGCGTGGGCAACGCAGCCCGGCCTTCGGCGTCGGGCTGGCGGGCGCCGGCGGCTGGCGACTCCAAATCTCGCCTGGTCGCCGGGCAATCGAGCTGTTCAAACAAGACGAGCTTCGCGCCAGCGCGCCCTACGAATGGCAATCCGGCGTCTGGACACGTCTCCGATTGCAACTGCGCCAAAGCGGCGCGGGGTTGTGGCGAATCGAAGGCCGGGCCTGGCCGGACGGCAGTGCCGAGCCGGGCCGGTGGTCCGTCACAGCCGATGAGACGGAGCAGCCGCCGACTGGCCGGGCTTCCATCACCGGCAGCCCGTTCTCGGGCACGCCGATTTGGTTTGATGACCTGTGGCTTGAGCAGGTTGGGCCGGCCGAAAACCCCGCTCCGCAGGGCGGTTCGACTCCTCAGGTTGAAGCGGCGAGCGGGCCGCAACCGTCCAACCGCCCGTGACTGCGATGCGTCTGTGGTTTGCATTGTTGGCAGCGGGGCTTGCGGCGCCAGCCGCGGCGACCGCGGCGGATTGGCCAATGTTTCGCGGCAACCCGGCTCTGACCGGCGTTGCCACCGGCAGCCTGCCACCCAAACCGGCGCTACGGTGGACCTTCAAAACCGGCGGGGCGGTCCGGTCTTCGGCCGCCATTGCAGAAGGCCGCGTGTTTGTCGGGTCCAATGACACCAACCTGTACGCGCTGGACCTGCGCAGCGGGGCGCGGCTGTGGACCGCGGGTACCGGCGACGTGATCGAATCTTCTCCGCTTGTGCTGGAGGGCCGCGTGTTTGCCGGGTCGGCCGACGGCGCGCTTTACGCTTGGGACGCCCGCACCGGACGCCGGCTCTGGCGCTACGAGACGGGCGACAAGATTCTGGGCGCGCCCAACTGGGTGAAGTCGCCCGACGGACGCGGCGCGTGGGTGTTGGTGGGCAGTTACGACTTCAAGCTGCACTGCCTGGACGCGGCCACCGGGCGCTCCAACTGGGTGTTTGAGACCGGCAATTACATCAACGGCACGCCGGCCGTGGCCGAGGGCCGGGCGGTTTTCGGCGGTTGCGACGCCGTGTTGCGCGTAATCGCCCTGGCCGATGGCCGGCAGGTCAGAGAAGTGGACGTGGGCGCGTACATCGCCGCGTCTGTGGCTGTGGCGGGCCACCGCGCCTACTTTGGGCATTACGAGAACCAGTTCCTGTGCGTGGACCTGGATGGCGGCACGAACGTGTGGACCTACAAGGACCGGAACTTCCCCTACTTCTCCTCGCCAGCGGTTACCGAAAGCCGGGTGGTCTTTGGCGGGCGCGACAAACAGGTGCACTGCGTGAACCTGGCCAACGGCAAATCGCTGTGGACGTTCCCGACCCGTGGCAAGGTGGACAGCTCGCCGGTCGTCTGCGGGCAGACGGTCATCGTGGGGTCGGACGATGGCCGACTTTACTTCCTGGCCCTGGACACGGGGCGTGAACTCTGGTCCTACGACATCGGCCAGCCCATCCAAAGCTCGCCCGCAGTGGCGGACGGGCGCGTTGTCATCGGCGCGGACGACGGCCAGGTGTATTGTTTCGGGCCGCCGGGCTGACTGACCGATTGTCGGCCGAGCCACCGCGGCGACTTCAAGCGTGCCCAGGCGCGCTGTTGCGCCCGTCTCCGCCGACCATTCGGGTCGCCGACATCCTGACCGCGCAGCAGCAAGAGCGGCGACGACCGCGGGCGGGATTGTCTGCACGCCGCCGACCTGGCAGAATGCTCCCCGCATGAACCTGTTTGGCGCGATTGCCCTGCCGGCAGCCTGCTTGGCTGTTGGAAGCGGGTTGGCCCGGGGCGACCTGCTGGAGGAGGCGGCCCGGTTGGAGGAAAGCGGCCAGTTCAAAGCGGCGGCGGGCTTGCTGGACGGTGCGCTGGCCAGCCCGGCGCTGCCGGGCGACCGGCGCAAACAGATCGAGTTCGAGCGCGCCCGGCTGGAGCGGATTCGCAGGGACTTCCCACTCACCCGGGACGCGCTGTTCGCCGCGCTGCAAGCGGCGGTCAAAGACCTGACCTCCGAGGAATTTGAGCGCTGGCTGGCCGAGGGGCGGTTTGACAGCCGCGAGTTCGACGGCGAGCGACGCTTTATGACCTCCAGCGTCAGCAACCTGTTCTGGCGACATCCCGAACTGGAGCCGCGTCGCATCCCGCCCAAGGACGCCACCCGGCATGACCGCGCGCTTTACGAGACGTGCCAGAACATCCGCTCCGCCGCCCTTGCGGCTCACAAACCTTACGTCCTGCCCAAGCGCTTTCGCGTGACCATGACCGTAACCGCCAGGGCCGATGCTGCGCCCGACGGCGCGGTCATCCGGGCCTGGCTACCCATCCCCCGCAGTTACCCGTTCCAGACCGACTTCACCCTGCGCAAGGCCTCGTCCCCGCCCAGGGCCATCGCCCCCGAGTCCAGCCCGATCCGCTCGATCTATCTCGAACAGCGGGCCAGCGGCGGCAAGCCCACCGCATTCAAGATCGAATACGACTACACCGCTTGGGGCGTGCGTTTCGACCCGCACCCGGAGGCTGTCGAGCCTTACGCCCCGGACGACCCGGCGGTCCGCCAGTTTACCCGCGAAGCGCCGCACATTGTGTTCACCCCAAGCATGCGCGCCCTGTCCCAACAAATCGCCGGCGACGAACCCAACCCGCTGCTCAAGGCGAAGCGCTTCTACGACTGGATTGCCGAGAACATCCGATACAGCTTCGCCATCGAGTATTCGACCCTCCGCAACATCAGCGAGTATTGCCGGGTGCGGGGTTACGGCGATTGCGGGCAAGAGGCACTGCTGTTCATGACGCTCTGCCGGCTCAACGGCATCCCGGCGCGCTGGCAGTCAGGCTGGAACACCTTCCCGGGCGGCAAGAACATCCACGATTGGTGCGAGATTTACGTGCGGCCGTGGGGCTGGATGCCGGTGGACCCCTGGGCCGGCATTCACGCCATGCGGTATGCCACCGGGTTGACGCCGGAACAGCGGCGACAGGTGCGCGACTTCTACTTCTGCGGGCTGGACCAGCATCGCATGGCCGCCAACAGCGATCACTGCCAGGAACTGGCGCCTCCCAAACACTCGTTGCGATCCGACAACGTGGATTTCCAACGTGGCGAGCTGGAATGGGACGGGCACAACCTCTACTTCGACCAATACGATTTCACTCTGGACGCACGAGAGGTGAAACTCCGGCGGTGAGCCGCGGTCCGGTGGCGGCTGGTCCAGTTGCCCCGCCGGCCTGGTGACCGTTGCGGACCACAGCTTGCCGCCTGCGGCCGGGCGTTTTGACGTCGCACTGGGCCGCGGGGTCAGCCCGGGGTGGCTGGCGACGCCTTGGGGCAACCCGCGGCAGACGGCAGCGCCAAAGCCCGCAGGTCTTCGGGCTTCGCGCCGTTGGCGCGCAGAACCCGCAAACTCAGGGCGTCATGACGCTTGGCCAGGCGCTGCCCAGTGGCATCAGTGACCAACGGGCAGTGGAAGAAACGCGGCGGACGCCAGCCCAGCGCCCGGTACAGCAGCAGTTGACGGGCTGTGGACTTGAGCAGGTCCGCGCCCCGCACCACCTCGGTGATCCGCATGGCAGCGTCGTCCACCACGCAGGCCAGTTGGTAGGCTGGCACGCCGTCGTGCCGCCAAACCACGAAGTCCCCGAAGTCCCGCCCCGCCACGAACTGCTGCGGGCCGTAATGGCCATCCACAAACCGCACGACCTCGCCGTCCGGCACGCGAAATCGCCAACTGCACCGGGCTGTGTTTAGATCGAGGGGCGGCTTGTCGCCGCGGGGACGGCACGTGCCGGGATACACCGGCTCGTCGTCATCGGCGGCGTGGGGAGCGCGCGCGGCGGCGGCAATGTCCCGCCGCGAGCAGGTGCAGGGGTACAGCCGGCCGGCGGCGCGGAGGTGTTCCAGCACCGCGCGGTAGAGTGGGAGGCGTTCGCTCTGGACATACGGCCCATACGGCCCGCCGCAGTCCGGACCTTCCTGCCAAATCAGGCCAAACCAGCGCAGGTCTTCGAGCATTGCCGCCACGAATTCCCGTTTGCACCGCTGTTGGTCCAGGTCTTCGCTCCGCAGCACCAGCACGCCGCCGTGGGCCTGCGCCCGTGTCTGCGCTACCCAGAAGGTTCGGGCGTGGCCCAGGTGGAGGAAGCCGGACGGCGTGGGCGCCAAGCGACCGCGGTAGCCGGTGCTGGTGGAATCGTTCGATTGAGCCGGCGGTAGCGTCAGCGGCGCGGGCATGGGGGACTCAGAACGGTTCATCCGCGTGCGCGGCCAGCCAATCGGTAAACCGCGGCATCGGGCGGCCCAGCGCTGCCTCGGCCCGGGCGCAGTTGAGCGATGTGTCCGGCGGCCGGGGCGCGCCGGTGTATTCGCGCAGCGAAGCGACCTCGATTCGTGGGTGCAGTTGCGGCCAGCGGGCGGCCAGCAACTGGCCGATCCGCCAGCGCGACAATCGCTCTCCGCCAGCCACATGAACCAGCCCGGTGAGTCCCAGGCCGACCAGCTCCCACACGGCGCGGGCGGTCTCGACAGCCGCGATGGGGCAACGGAATTCGTCCGTGAACAAGCGCGCGGTCTGCCCGGCCTGCCAGGCGCGCCGCAATTGCTCGTTGAATCCGCGGTCGCCGGTGGGCGAGCGGCCGCCGTTCAACGAGGTGCGGATGACGAGGGCGCGCGGGTGCCGGGCGACGATGGCCTCCGCGGCGGCCTTGGTTTCGCCGTAAACGCTCAGCGGGTTCACGGTGGCGTCTTCAGCGTAATAGCCCTGGCGGCCGTCGAACACCAGGTCGGTGGAGAAAAACACGAACCGGCAGTCGCTCGCCAGCTCCGCCAAATGCCGCGTGGCCTCGACATTGATTTGCCGGGCCAGGTCCGGACGGGCTTGGCAGGCGACTGACTGGCTGAGGGCAGCGCAGTGGATCACCAAGGCGGGACGTTCGGCGGCGAAGCGGCGGCGCACGGCTGCGAAGTCCAGCAGGTCCAGTTCCTGGCGTGTCAGGCCCGCCACGCGCCAGCCGGGTTGGGACGCGGCGGCAGTTTGGACCAGGTAGTTGCCGATCAGCCCACCGGCACCCGTGATCCATGCGAGCGGTCTCTGGCCAGCCTCAGTCAATGATGCGTCGGGTCAGATCCGCGTAGGCGTCAATGCGGCGGTCGCGCAGGAAAGGCCACTGGCTGCGGGTGGCATCCACTTGATCAAGGTCCACGGGCACGATGAGGGTTTGCTCGCGGTCGGCGGCGGCGCGGGCCAACAGTTCGCCGCCCGGGCCGGCGACGAAGCTGCCGCCCCAAAACTCCAGGCCATCGCCGCCCACGCCGTCCAGGACCTCGTGGCCGATACGGTTGACGGCTGCCACGTAGCAGCCGTTGGCCACGGCGTGGCCGCGCTGGATCAGTTCCCACGCCTCCTGCTGTTGCCGGCCCACGGTCGCCTTCTCCCGCGGATGCCAGCCGATGGCGGTCGGGTAAAACAGGATTTCGGCGCCGTGAAGGGCTGTCAGCCGCGCCGCCTCCGGATACCACTGGTCCCAGCAAATCAGCACGCCGATCTTGCCGTGGCGCGTTGGCCACGCGCGGAAGCCCAGGTCGCCGGGCGTGAAATAGAACTTCTCGTAGTAAAGCGGGTCGTCCGGGATGTGCATCTTGCGGTAGCGGCCCAGCAGCGTGCCGTCGGCGTCAATGACCACGGCGGTGTTGTGGTAGAGGCCCGGGGCGCGCTTCTCGAACAGCGAGGCCACGACCACGACTTTGTGGCGGCGGGCGAACTGTTGCAGCGCCGTGGTGGTCGGGCCGGGGATGGGTTCGGCCAGCCGGAAGTTCGCCGGGTCCTCGCTCTGGCAAAAGTAGCGCCAACAGAAAAGCTCCTGGGTGCAGATGATCTGGGCGCCCTGTCGCGCGGCGGCGGCGGCGAGGGCCAGCGTGTGACGCAGATTGGCGCGCGGGTCCGCGGAGCAGGCCCTCTGGATCAGGCCCAGCCGGACGATGTGGGAAGCACGGGGCATGGCGGATCAGCGCTTGGCGGCAAGGTGTTCGGCCCGGGCGACGAGCTTGGTGCTGTGCTCTCGGCTCGGCGGTATGGCCGGCGACTTCTGGCCAAACAGATCGCGGACGTATCGGCCCAGGGTTTCGTTGGTCGGCCCGTAGCCGGCGTGGTAAATGTAATGTTCCAGGTCGTAGAGCAACTCGTCGGCCGAGCTGTAGCGTCGGGACAAATCGCGGGCCAGGGCGCGATGGAGGATTTCGTTGAGCCGGTCGTCCACCCGCGGATCCAGGGGGCGGAAATCCGGGATGGGCATCTTGAGCACCCGTTGGCGGGATTCCTCGGGCGTGTCGGCCTTGAAAATATTGCGGCCCAGCAACAGGTGGGCGAGCACGATGCCCGCCGAGAACAGGTCGGAGCGCCGGTCGGTGACCTGGAAATCCGCCTGCTCCGGACTCATGAAATCCGCCTTGCCGGCCACCACCTCGCCCTCTTGGTCGGTCAGATACCCGCGCGCCTTGGCGATGCCGAAGTCGGTGAGCTTCACGTCCCCCTCGAAGGCGATGAGGATGTTTTTGAAACTGACGTCGCGGTGCACGATACCCAGCGGCTTGCCGTGGCGGTCGGTTTTGGCGTGGGCGTACGCCAGGCCGCGGGCGACGCGGCTGACAATGAACACCGCCAGCTCCTTGGGCAACACCCGGCCGGTTTCGGCGTGCCGATGCGACAACTGCTCCAGGTTCACCCCGCGGATCAGTTCCATGGCGATGAAACAGACGCCGTGCGCCTCGCCCAGGTGGTAGGTCTGGACAATGTTGGTGTGGATCAAGTCGGCGACCAACTTGGCCTCGCCGATGAAGTTCTCGATGAACCGGGGCTGGCTGGCGTAGCGTTCCCGGATGACTTTCATGGCCACGCGCTTGACGAAGTTGCGTGCCCCATGCTGCTCGGCCTCATACACCACCCCCATGCCGCCCTCGGCAAGTTTGCGCACGATCTCGTAGCGGAACTCTGACTGGATGGTGAACAGCGCCACGCGGCGATGGTGAAGCCGACGCGCCGGCTGTCAAGCCCCGCTTGCGGCCGGTCCGCCGTCCAGCCCGCGAGAATCAGCCGGCAGGACCACCACCAGACCACGCCAGGCTGCTGGCCGGACGGGCGCAGCCGGTGGGCGCGCGGACGCACCGGCACAAATGCGCTTGCGCCGGGGGCGGATTCGGCTACTGACAGGGGTGGCCGCGCGGGCGGCCCAGCATGTCAACGCACCGAATCCTTGTGGTCGAAGATAACCGCGACGTGGCTCGCACGATTGAGGCCTGCCTCAAGCGCCTGGGCTATGCGGTGGTCGGCGTGGTGGACAACGGCGAGGAGGCCTTGCGCCTGGCGGTGGTGGAGCGACCGGCGCTGGCGCTCTTGGACATCGAACTGGTCGGCCCCATGGACGGCTTTGCCGTGGCCGAGCGGCTGCAGGGTGAGCTGGATGTGCCCACGGTTTTCCTGACCGGCCAGGGGGACGAGGCCACGCTGGAGCGCGTCCGCCGGTCCAATTCGTTTGGCTACCTGCTCAAACCGTTTCGGCCGGCCGAGCTGAAAGGTTGTCTGGAGCTGGCCCTCCAACGGCACGCCCGCGAGGCCCGGCTGGCCCGGATGGAGCGCGCCTTTTCGGCCGCTTTTCGCAGCATTGCCGACGCCGTGGTGCTGGCCGACGCGGCCGGCACGGTGACGTATCTCAATGAGGCCGCCGAACGGCTGACCGGCCGGTCCAGCGACAGCGCGGTGGGCCAGCGGCTGGCGACCGTGGTGCAGGCCAGCCAGGAGGGCCGGCCGGTGAGCGTGGAGGCGCTGTTGCGCCCAGCCACAGGCGGCAGTGGCGACCGTGTCCGAGAATTCACCTTGCACGCCGCTGACGGCCGCGCCGTGCCGGTGGAAGTCAGCGTGGCGACGATTCGGGACCGGGGCGAGGCGGTGCTGGGCACGGTATTGGTCTGCCGCGATGTGAGCGAGCGCAAGCAATTGGAGGCCGACCTGCGGCGGTCTCAGGCCGAGATGCGCTCCCTGGCCGGCCATCTGCAACAAGCCCGCGAGGAGGAGCGCACGCGCATTGCCCGCGAAATCCACGACGAGTTGGGCCAAATGCTCACGGCCTTGAAACTGGACCTGGGCTGGCTGGAGAAGCGGCTGGCGACGGCGCCGACCGGCGACACCGAACCGCTGTTGGCCAAGGTCCGGTCCATGTCCGAGCTGTTTCACAGCCTGGTTGCCACCGTGCGCCGGCTGGCCACCGAGCTGCGGCCGGGGCTGCTGGACACCCTGGGTCTGGAGGCGGCGGTCGAGTGGCACGTGCATGACTTTGAGGCCCGCTCCGGTTTGGCTTGCTCGGTGCAGGCGAACTTGCGGCCGGACGCGCTGGATCGCTCGGCTGCGACCGCCCTGTTCCGCATCCTGCAGGAATCGCTCACGAATGTGGCCCGACATGCCCGAGCCAGGACGGTTCACGTGCGCCTTGAGGAACAAGCCGGGCGGGTAGTGCTGGAGGTGCAAGACGACGGGCGGGGGGTGACGCCTGACGACTTGCACAAACCCGGCGCATTTGGTCTGCTGGGCATGCGCGAGCGAGTAGCCACGCTGGGCGGCGTTTGCGACATCAAGGGTGCGCCCGGTCGCGGGACCACCGTGCTGGTCAGCGTGCCGGCCCAGCCCGCCGCGCCCAAGGCATGAGCCATGATTGAGATTCTGATTGCAGACGACCACGCCATTGTGCGGCGCGGGCTTAAACAGATTCTGGCCGAGACACCGGACATTGTTGTGGCGGGCGAAGCCACCAACAGTCGCGAGACGCTGGAGATGGTGCAGGCGCGGGATTGGGACGTGCTGGTGCTGGACATCACGATGCCCGGCCGCAGCGGGCTGGACATTCTCAAAGACATCCGCGCGCTGCGTCCCAAGCTGCCGATCCTGGTGTTGAGCATGCACGCGGAGGAGCAGTTCGCCACGCGCACGCTCAAGGCCGGCGCCAACGGCTACCTCAACAAGGAGAGCGCCCCGGAGGAACTGGTCAAGGCCATCTACAAGGTCCACAGCGGCGGCAAGTACGTCAGCCCCGCCCAGGCCGAGCGGTTGATCGGCGCGGTGACCGGAGAACAATCCCCCCTGCCGCACGAGGCCCTCTCGGACCGCGAGTTCGAAATCCTGCGCCTGATCGCCTCCGGCAAGACCGTCTCCCAGATTGCGCCCCAGCTTTCGATCAGCGTCAAAACCGTCAGTACCTACCGGGCGCGTGTGCTCAAGAAGATGGGCATGAAGACCAACGCCGAGCTGACGCACTACGCCATCAAAGCCGGTTTGGTCGATTGAAAGCCTGCGACCCGCGGCCGGCGCGGGTGCCCCGTCCAAGCCCAAGGCGACCCCGCTTCCCATGAGCCAATCCGACAGCCAGTCCCGAATCGAAGTCGTCGAGGGTGACATTACCCGGCTGGCGGTGGACGCCATTGTCAACGCGGCCAACACGACGCTGCTGGGCGGCGGCGGTGTGGACGGTGCCATTCACCGGGCGGCCGGGCCGGAGTTGCTGGCCGAGTGCAAGACGCTGGGCGGTTGTCCGACTGGTCAGGCAAGACTCACCCGGGGTTACAACCTGCCTGCCCGCCATGTCATCCACACCGCTGGGCCGGTCTGGCGCGGTGGCCGGTCCGGCGAAGACGACCTGCTGGCCAGTTGTTACCGAGCCAGCTTGGGTCTGGCGGCCGAGCACGGCCTGCGCACTGTGGCCTTTCCGAGCATCAGCACCGGCGCGTATGGATTCCCCATGGACCGTGCGGCGCGTATCGCTCTGCGGGAGATTCGGGCTTTTCTGAAAACGCATTCGCTGCCGCAGAAGGTGCTGGTGGTGTGCTTCGGGAAGGCGGCGCTGGACATCCACCTGCAGGCGCTGCGGGAGATGGGCGGTTGACCTGTGGCAGCCGGCTGCTCGGCCCGATGTGCCCGGGCCGGGGCCTGGACGTTGCCACCGGGCCGGCCAGGTCGGGTGGCGGCGAGCCGCCACTGGCCAGCCGTGTCAGGCCGGGGCGTCTGGCGTTTCGGTTTCGTCCTCCGCGCCCGGCTTTTGAATGCCCAGCTTTTCCATCAGCTCGTAGAGGGTGGGCCGGCTGATTTCCAGCTCCGCGGCCGCCGGCGCGATCTTCCAGTTGTTTCGCCGCAACGCGGCGGTGACCGCCTCACGCTCGGCCGCCTCGCGCGCAACGCGGAGCGACCGCCCAGGCGTGGGCGCCGTCGGTTCGGCCAGCTCCAAGTCCGCCGGCGAGACGGTGCGGGTTTCGGCCATGATGACGGCGCGGCGGATGCGGTTTTCCAACTCGCGCACGTTGCCCGGCCAGGTGTGGGCCTGCATGGCGCGCAGGGCGGCCTGGCTGAGGGTCAGGCCGGGGCGTTTGGACTCGCGGGCGAACTGTTGCAAGAACGCCCGGCCCAGCAAGGGAATATCCTCCGGTCGCTGGCGCAGGGCGGGGATTTCCAGTACCACGACCGCCACCCGGTAGTAGAGGTCCTCCCGAAACCGGTTCTCTTGCATCGCTTTCTTGAGGTCGGTATTCGTGGCAGCAATGACCCGGGCATCCACCTGGATTGTGGCTCGTCCGCCAACCCGTTCAATCGTCTGCTCCTGCAAGTAGCGCAACAGCTTCACCTGTAGCGTCAGGGGCAGCTCACCGATCTCATCCAGAAACAGCGTGCCGCCGGCGGCCAGTTCGATGCGCCCGCGGCGTTGCGTGTGCGCGCCGGTGAACGCGCCGCGTTCGTGCCCGAACAGCTCGCTTTCCAGCAGATTCTCCGGAATGGCGCCGCAGTTGATCGGCACGAACGGTCCGTCGCGCCGCGAGCTGCGACGGTGAATGGCCCGGGCGGCCAGTTCCTTGCCCGAGCCGCTTTCACCCAGGATCAACACCGGCGCATCCGTGGTCGCCACGCGGCGGATGGTGTTGTACACGGCCTGCATGGCCGGACTGCTGCCGAGCATGCCCTCGAAGGTCTCGCGGCTGAGCAGTTGTTCCATCTGCCGGTATTCGCTTTCCAGTCGGGCCAGATGAAAGGCGCGTCGGAGGATGACCTTCAGTTCCTCGTCGTTGACCGGTTTGGTGAAGAAGTCGTACGCACCGGCGCCCACCGCCCGCAGGGCGTTGGTCTTCTCGCTTTGCCCGGAGACGATGATGACCTTGACGGCCTGGTCGAACGCCAGCAGTTCGCTCAGCGTTGCCAGCCCCTCGTCCGGGTCGGCCGGTCGGGGGGGCAGGCCCAGGTCCAGCAGCACAACGGCCGGGTGGTGCTGGCGGAAAAGCTCCAGCGCCGCCGCGCGGTCGGCCGCCAGCAACGGCTCGTATTCGTCGGCCAGCGCCCATTTGAGCTGCGAGCGGATGCCCTCGTCGTCGTCCACAATCAACAATGGCGGTTTCATGAGCGGGGTTCGGTTTTCTCGGGCAACGGCAGCCAGACGCGGAAGGTGGTCCCCTGGCCGGGCGCGCTTTGCGCTTCGATGCGCCCGCCGTGTGCCTCGACAATGGTCCGGGCCTGGAACATGCCGATGCCCAGGCCATTGGGTTTGGTGGTCTGAAACGGCTTGAACAACTGATGGGCCAGGAACTCGGGGGTCATGCCGCAGCCGGTGTCGCTGACGCTCACCACGGCCCAACGGTCCCGGGTCTCGGTCTGAATGGTGATGCGTCCGGTACCGCCGGTGGCGTCGCGGGCGTTGAGGAGCAGATTCGTCAGCACGCTCTCCATCTGCGCCGGATCGAGCAGCAACTGGGGCAACGGGTTGAGCAGCCGCTGGACCGTCAGACCCGGCGCGTCGCCCAGGTGTTTGAGCGCGGCTTCGATGACGCCCTGCAGGTCGCAGGGCTGCTTGTGCAGTTCCAGCCGCTGGCGGAGCGTGGTCAGGCGCGAGATCAGGTCGTTGATGTGTTGGACGCTGCTGGAAAGGCTGCGCAGGGCGTCTTCGCGAAAGCCCGGCTTCTCGTAATGCACCGCCATGTTGCGGAGCATGAGCGAGAGGGTGGAGGCGGTATTCTTCAGGTCGTGCACCAGGAAGGCTGACATGGCCTGAAAGGCCGCCAGCTCGCGGGCGTTGGCCAGTTGTTCGGACAGCGTGCGCGTCCGCAACGCGGCGCCCAGGTGTTCCCCCAGGCATTTGAGCAACTCCAGGTCCTCCGGCGAAAACGGCGCGCCGGCGACGCGGTCGCCCACCACGAGGAACCCCAGCACTTCGCCGGCCGTGACCAGCGGCAGGCACAGCCGTTCCCCGCCGGAGGCAAAAAAGGCGGGGTTGCTCTGCCGCAGGAGTTGACACCAGCGCTCGGTGGACTGCTCCAGGTTCACCGGTTGAGGCGGGCCGGTCCGCAGCCCCCCCAGGGCATTGATCAACTCGGTCGCCTCCACCGGCTCGCGCCCCGCCTGGGCGCTCAGTGAGGTCGAACCGGCCAAGATCAGCCGCCCGCGCGCGGTGTCCAGCAGCCAGACCGTCACCGACAGCGCCTCGAACGTCTCGGAAATCAGCCGTGCCACCTCGCGGCACAGCTCGCGTTGATCCAGGTGCGCCGCCGTCCGGTCGGTGAAGGTGGACCAGACCCGCCGATAGTCGTGCGCCGGGCGGCGCAGGTGCAGGCTGACGAACCGCTTGACGGCCTGCCGGACCCGGTCCGACAGGCACAACACGCCCAACCCCACCGCGGCCAACAGCAGCAGAAACGTCAGCACCGGCAGCGAAGCCGAACGCACCAGCCAGGCCACCACGCCGACCACGAACAGATACAGCCCGGCCAATAAAACGGTCAGCGACTTGTAGAGCGCCGTGGCGGACGGGTAAACATCCACCGGCACCAGCTTCGAGCGCAGGAACGAAAACCCCAGCAGCCACGCCGCCAGACACAGCGCGGCGGAATCCACCAGGCCCAGCCGGAAATCCGTGCCCGAATACAGCACTGCGTGGCTGCTGGTGTAAACGCGAGCGCCAAACAGCACCGCCAGCCCCAGCACGGCGTACTTCACCCGCCAGCGCGACGTGCCCACCGCCGCGCGAAACGTCCATTCCAGATTCGTCAAGACCAGGACCGAGCTGAGCAGCACACCGGCTTGAAGCAGCTTGCCGGGCGGGGAGGCGCGGAAAAACCAATTCCCATCTGGCAAAGTAGGGTTGACCTCCGGGGCAATCTGCCCGTGAAACACGATCGCCCACGCCGGCAGACCCGCTCCCAGCGCCAGCAACGCCAGCCGCCATTGACGCCAGTGGCGGCGCGGCTCGCCACGGGCAAACGTCAGGCTGAACGCCAGCCAAATGCCCGGGCTGAGGGCCGCCAGGAGACTGCGTGCCTGCTGCCAGCGCAACATTTCCTCCCGGGCTACGGCTTGGAAGCTAAACCGAAGACACAGACTTTCGCCGGCCAGCAACACCAGACCGGTTGCCAATAGCGCGTGCGCCGTGCTCCGGGGTTTGGCCACCAGCACCGCCAGCGCCAGGGCCAGACCGCAGAGCGCCCCGACCAGGTTGATGGTTGGCACCCAATCCATGCTCCGTAGCTCTCGCTGGGCGCGCAGGCTGCCGCACGCAACGCCGACCTGCAACCAAAACCTGCCCCCTGCCTCACATCCGATTTGACTCAAGAAGGCTGTTACCGAAGGGTGGGTAGCCGGACGGTGCGGAAGGATGGCCCCGCCTGCACGCCGTTAACGCGCGTACTGGCCTGCGCGGAGCTCGGTGCGGAGACCAAGGTCCGGCTGCGGCTGGCGCGGGCGGCCCAGTGCCCGCAGTGCCGGGCCGACCGGTCAGTTGCCCAGGATGCGGCGGCCTTCGTCCAGGAAGATGCCCTTGAAATTCATCTCCAGCGCCTGCGGATTGCTGGCCTTGGCCAAGGCCTCTTTCTCGCTGACCTTGCCCTCCTTGACCAGATTGAACAGGGACTGGTTGAAGTTGAGCATGCCGTCCTCGCCGCCCGTCTCGATCGCGGCCGGCAGCTTGTCCAGCCGGTTTTCCTCGATGAGCTTCTTGACGGTGGGCGTGTTGATGAGAATCTCCAGAGCCGGGGTCATGCCGCCGGCGATGGTGTTGACCATGCGCTGGCAGACGACGGCCTGCAGCGTCCCGGCCAGTTGCCGCCGGATCTGCTCCCGCTCGTCGGCCTTGAAGAAGTCCAAAATGCGGCTGATGGACTGGGAGGCGTTGGTGGTGTGAAGGGTCGAAAGCACCAGGTGACCGGTATCGGCCGCACTCATGGCAGCGGTGAAACTGATGGCGTCACGCATCTCGCCGATCATGATGATGTCGGGGTCCTGGCGCAGGACGTGTTTGAGGGCGTGGTGGAAAGAGAGCGTGTCCAGGCCCACCTCACGCTGCTCGATCACGGCCTGGTTGTCCTCGAACACGTATTCGATGGGGTCTTCCAGCGTGATGATGTGCTTGCGGAAGTTGGCGTTGATGTGCTCGATCATCGCCGCCAACGTGGTGGACTTGCCGCAACCGGTCGAGCCGGCCACCAGCACAATGCCACGGGGCGATTCGGCAATGGTCTTGATCTGCTCCAGCAGACCCAGTTCCTCGAAACTGGGGACGTTTGTCTTGACGTAGCGCATGGCCAGACACCACTGGCCACGCTGTTGAAACAGGTTGGTGCGAAACCGTCCGACCCCGGCCACGAAGTACGAAAAGTCAATCTCCCGTTGCTCCTCCAGCCGATGCACCAGGTGTTTCGGGGTGATCTCCTTCACCACGGCGTTCATCCACGCCTCGGTGGGCGGAGGCGCTTCGATGGAAATGAGCTGGCGATTGATGCGGAACACCACCGGCGCATCAATCTTCAGGTGGACATCCGACGCGCCGCCCTCGACGGCGGTCTTCAGAATGCGATGAAACAGTTCCATGCCCGCAGCGTAACACAGCGGGCGGGTGTCAGGCCAGATTCGAGTAAGCCAGCGCCTCCAAGCGTGCCTCGGTCTGCGCAGACAAGCCGGTGAAGACCAGCGCCACCTGATAGCCGCTGTGGCGGTTGCCCGCGCACGACACCACCACGCCGTTGCAGTCCACGGGGGCATCGTCCAAGGGCGACTGCAGCCGCAACGTCATCTCTGTCCAGGTCGGAAATGGCCTCGGACTGAGGAACTCGATGCCGTTCTTGCGGATAACGACCGCGCCCGGCGCAAGGGAAAGCTGCACCTCGCGTGCCTGAACGGTTACGCTGGCAAACGCATCTGCCCCATCGGCTTTTCTGGCGCTCATAAGATCACCGGCACGGTAGCACACGACAGCCGGGCGTCAAACCGTTTCTCCAACGGGCCGTCAAGCCGACGCAGCTCCGGTAGCCGCCGCCGCGCGACCTGTTCACGCGCCCTTCCCCGTGGGCGTCCTCCACCGGTCGGCGCGCCAGTGGCGCAGCCGCAGCGCATTGCCCAACACCACCAGGTCCGACGCGCCCATCGCCGCGGCGCAGACCACCGGTCCCAGATAACCCAGGGCCGCCAAGGGGATGCCCAGCGCGTTGTAGAAGAAGGCCCAGAACAGGTTCTGCTTGATGGCGCGCAGCGCGGCGCGGGCCAGACCCAGGGCTTCCGACACCGCCCCGATGTCCGACTTCAGCAGCACGATGTCCGCCGCCTCGCGCGCGATGTCGCTGGCGCGCCCAACTGCGATGCCCAGGTCCGCCTGCTCGAGCGCCGGAGCGTCGTTAATGCCATCACCCACAAACGCCACCCGGGCCCCCGCCTGCTGCAGGCGCTGGACAAACGCGGCCTTTTGGTCGGGCGGCACTTCGGCAAACACGTGATCAGCCGGTATGCCCGCCTGTTGGGCCAGCGAAACCGCCGTGCGCGGGACGTCGCCGGTCACCATGCACACACGCAAGCCCTGCTCCTGCAATTGGCGCACCACCGCCGCCGCCCCGGGTTTGACGGCGTCCTCCACAGCAAAGACCTCCAACAGCGCGTCGCCCTTGGCCAACCCGACCAGCGTGTCGCCCCGCGCTGCCCGCGCCGCCTCGAATCCCGCCGCCGCCCCGGTCGCCACGCCGCACGCGCGCAACCACCGCAGCGAGCCGAGCCGGGCCACCACCTTCAGCCCTGCACGCCCGGGCAAGGCCATGATCACCTCGGCCTCAATTCCTGCCCCGTGGACTTCGCGCCAGCCGGCCAGCTCATACGGTCCGGCGATCGGGCGATTTGTTGGCACGGCGGCCATGCTGCATGCGGCCACCGCCCGGCTGATTGGGTGCGTGGAAGAATGCGCCAGCGCCGCTGCCAATGCGGCAACGTCCGCATTGAGTTCGCCAGACTTCCACCGGGCAACCACGGAGGGTGTCCCGGCCGTCAACGTGCCGGTCTTGTCGAACACGACCGTTGTGATGCGTCCGGCTTTTTCCAGCGCCACCCCATCGCGGATGAGAATGCCACGGGCGGCAGCAGCATTGGCCGCGGCCATAATGGCCGCCGGCGTGGCCAATCCCATCGCGCACGGGCAGGCAATGATGAGCACCGACGCGGCGATGATGAACGCCGCAGCCGCGCCGGTCGGCGGATGTGCCGCCCAAAGAAGCGGCGCCATGCCGTCGTGCATCCGCCGGGCGACCTCGGGCCACAGTCCCCAGAGCAGACCGGCGACCAGGGCAACCAGCACCACGGCCGGCACGAACACGGCGCTCACACGGTCGGCCAGTCGCTGGATGTTGGCCCGGCTGCTTTGAGCCCGTTGTACGGCAGCCACGATCTGCGCCAACGCAGTGGTTCGGCCGGTGGCGGTTACCCGCATCACCAGACGACCGTTCAGATTGGTGGTCCCGGCATACACCGGGTCCCCCGGCGACTTGTCCACCGGTGTGGATTCGCCCGTGAGCATGGCCTCGTCCACGGCTGAGCCACCCTCCTCCACAGTGCCGTCCACAGGCACGCGGTCGCCAGGTCGCAACAACACCCGATCCCCCGGCCGGAGTTGCTCGACCGGGACTTCTTCCTCGACCACTCCGCTCTCGGCCTGGTTCTCGCCCGCCGGCGTCCCGCTGAGTCGCTTGGCGGTGGCAGGAGCCAGTTGCATCAAGCCCCGCAGCGCGTCGGTGGCCCTGGCGCTGACACGCGCCTCCAGCCAGTGGCCGAGGCTGACCAGGGTAAGGATGGCGGCAGCTTCCATGAAATACAAGTGGCCGCCCCGCCGACCCAGCAACGTCCACAGGCTGTAAGCAAAAGCGGTCGTGGACCCGAGCGCCACGAGGGTGTCCATGTTGGAGCGGCCGGCTCGGAGTTGACGCCACGCGCCCCGGTAAAACTGGCTGCCCGCCACTACTTGCACCACGGCGGCCAGCAGAAACGATAGCCACTGGAACGAGCGTTGCGCCCCCAATCCCAGAAGCCACTCCCCAATCAGCATGGGTGCAGTGGCGGCCAGGCCAACCCACAGATTCAGCCACCACCGCCTGGCGGGGGCGGTGTCAGAACTGGCACGCGCGGCGATTACTGGCCGGCCCTTGTAACCGGCCGCGCGCAGAGCGGCACACAGGGCCGCGGTGTCAGGCTGCACCGCCTTGCCCCACCGCACGGCAGCTTGGCGAGTGTCAAGGTCCACCGCGACGGCAGCCACGCCCGGCACGGCTTGGAGGGCCTCAGTGGCCTTGCGGACACAGTGGGCGCAACTCATGCCCTCGACAACCAGCAGCGTTGTCCGGGCATCTGCCTCGGGCGATGCGCACGAGGCGCAACACGGTGGACTGTTCATCGGCGACACCGCCCCCAGTCTAGAGCCGTTTCCGCCCAACGTCGAATGACACGCCCCGGGTCGGCCCAAGCGGCCAACCAGCGGCGTTGCGGCCTTCGGCGCATCCTCAAGGAGCCACCGTGGCGCAGGCTGGTAGTCTGCCGTATCGCGGATCGCCAATCCGCAACCGCACGAAGAAGTCTGCCGCCAGCCGACTGCCAGTCGGCGATTGGCTCGCTCGCGCCCGCTCGCTCGGCCCTGCGGGCCTTGCCTTCGCTGCGCTACGGCAAGCCCTTTGGCCGCCTCCCCAGCGGCTCAAGTCGGCAGGTTGCCAACCTGCGCCACCAGCTTGTGGCCCTTCCGCCGCAGTGGTCCCGGCCAGATGCGCCCTGCCCGCGCCGCGGGCAACGGCCTGGTCGCAGGCATCGCCGCAGCCCCCGCCAAGGGAAATGTTCACCGACTCTGATCCGGTTGGCGGCTTTCCGTTGTCAGCCGGAGTGGCCGCCCATCAAGCAGATGGTTCGGACGGCAGCGTGCCGATAGCACGCTCACCGGCGCGCCCTCAAGCCCGTGAGGTTGTGGGAAGAGCTGCCGTCACCACGCCGGCAAAACCCGCTTGCCGTGCAACGTCAACACGCGGGCCAGCCGTCCGGCTCAGGGGGCCAGCCGGACCGCGCTGTGGCTCCAAAGGTAAAGCGCAGCCGCTCCCACGGCCATGGCCAGGATGATCGCCAGCACGGTGGCCACCAGCTTGATGAGTTTGGCGCGCTCCAGCGCCGCCTGCGTGCGCTGACGCTCGGCCTGGATGAGCACCTCCAGCTCGCGTTCGACCGAGGTGGGGATTTCCTCTCGCAGTTGGACTGTCCACCAGCGCACCCCGGCCACCCGCCACGGCTCGGGCAGCTTGGGCAGGACTTCCGCCGTGGCCACCGTCATGCCGCAACGTCCCCAAAAGGGCGCCACCTCGCGAGTCCAGAGTCGGCACAGGCCGTGATTCCGAGCCACGGTCTGCAGTCGCTCCCAGAGCAGTGGCCGCACCTCGTCGGCAAGGGCGAAGTCTTTGAACGCCTCACTGTGAATCAGCCCTTGACCCTGCGCCATGGCCAGCGCGACCGCGCCAACAACCTCGCCGGTCGCGTCAACCGCCACTTGAAATTCCGTCAGCCGCTTGTCCAGACCCGGGTCGCTAAACCCCATGGCCTGCCACAAGGCGCGCAACCGGTGCAGGTCGTCCACCGTGGCGCGCCGCACGCGATAAGGCGGCTGTTCCATGACCCGGGCCTCTCAACCGGCGCGTCGCGCGGCCCGTGCTGCCGCCACGTACTCCCGCGCGCGGCGTGTCAGCTCCGGCCAGTCAGCTTGGCTGAGAATCTTCGACGACACCAGCGCCGAGCCGACGCCCACCGCCGGGCAACCCGCCGCGAACCACTCGCCCACGTTCTCCAGGGTCACCCCGCCGGTAGGGATGAACTTCAACGCCGGGATGGGCGCGCGGACGGCCTTCACGAACGCCGGCCCGACCACCTCGGCGGGAAACAGCTTCACAAAGTCCGCCCCTGCCCGCAGCGACCAGTACGCTTCGGTGGGGGTAAACGCGCCGATAATGCTGACCCGATTGGCGGCGAGAATAGTGGGCACGAAATCCGGCCGCGCCAGCGGGGTCACCACGAAATCCGCTCCGGACGCCAGTACGGCGCGGCACTGATCCGGTTCCAGCACCGTGCCCGCGCCGACCAGGGCCTGGTCGGCAAACCGCGCCACGGTTTCCTCGATGGCCGCCAGCGCGTCCGGGGTGGTCAGCGTGATCTCGATGGCGTTGACGCCTCCGGCCACGAGCGCCTCGGTCAGCGGCAGCACCTGTTCACGCTTTTGGGCGCGCACCACGGCAATGATGCCGGGATCGGTCAACCTGGACAGAATGTCGTTCCGTGTTCTCATAAGGTCGGGCCTGAATCTGGCAAAGGCCGGGCAGGCTGTCTGCAAAAAGTTTCCTCTGGGCCGCCCCGCAGGCGCCTTGTGGCCTCCCGCCGGCCAATGGAACGGGCGCGGCCGGGCCACTCACCCGCAGCCTTACAGGGACGAGTGCGGCGTCTGGTCGCCGCGGGCAACGAGTTGGCAGCAGTGAGTCACCACCCGCGTGCTGTCGGCATCTTGCCGACAGAGCCAGCCGGCTCTGGCAGGGGAAGAGCAACCTTCGGGCAGGATGCCCGAAGCGCGTTGAACCCCCGCGTGCTGTCGGCATCTTGCCGACAGAACTCTCGACCTTCGGCGGCCTTGACGAGTCTTGCCGCGGGTCACCGGCAACTTGCGAGCGGCAAGACGGAATCGTGATCTGCTCTGCCCACCGGACCGCGGACCGACCATCCAGCCAGGAGCGGGACGGAGCACCTGTCCGACGAAGGCCCGGTTTTGACCGGCGCGTGCTCGGGCAGCACGGGATTGTTGGCCTGGCAGCAGGCCCGATGCGGTTCACGGGGCAGTGGCGGCGGTAATTGCCAGCAGGGCCGGCACGCCGCGGTCCTTGGCCGGGCCATACACGAAGTCCACGGAGTGGATTTCAACGTCGGGCCGGGGGTTGTTCCATTGCTTGGCATACACGACCGCGCTTTCCTCGCCGTCCTCGAACTTCGCCGTCCAGGCAAGCTGCGCGCCGGGAAGGGCCCGGGGTTCGCGTTGGACAAAGTGGTCAATGTCCACCTCGGCGTAGATGGGCAGCTCGGCCGTTTGGCCGTCGGCGTAGCGGATCACGTAGCGGCACAGCTCGAATCGCTTGTTCTCCTGGCGCTCGCGGTCGTTGAGGCGGCGGTCCAGGCGCGCGGTGTGGAGGAAGAACAGCGCGTCGGCCTTTGTGTGGACGGGGATACCGGTGATTTCCTGGGGCAGGTTGCCGGGCACGTTGCGGCCGCCCAGCATGAGCACCTGGGGCACGGGCGAGGTGGGCATCTCGTAGATGTTGAACTTGACGCCGGCGAAGGTGTGCTCGCCGGATGGCAGGGCCTTGAGGGTGCGGCGTTTGTCGCCGAAGCCGCCGCGCTCATCCTTGTAGGTGGTGGCCTTGGTGTGGATGTCCAGCGGCGTGCAGACGAGATTCGCGCCGGCGATCACCGTTTTGCCGCCCGCGAAGGAGGCCTTGAGGTTGCGCAAGAGCGTGGCCAGGATGGTGCGTTTCTTGGTCTGATTAACGGGCACGGCCTCGTTGTCCTGGAACTTGAGGTTGCACAAGACCACGCCCCCGTTGCCCTTCGGGTAGTGCACCAGGCCGCCGAGGTTCAGCATGGGCCTGACGGCAGCCTGCCAGGCCGGTGGACGCAGGACCTTCAGGTTGATGTTGTCAATCCCGATGAGCGGCCGTTTGGCGGGGTCGGAGAGCCAGCTCACCAGTTGCAGGGTAACGCGGCGGGCCTGGCGCGGCGGCCGAATGGCAAAGGTCTGCGCGTCGCCGTTGGGCTGCAGGTCGAACTCGACGCGGTCCCGTCCGTCAAACACCAGCGCAATCTTCGTGGTGGGATTGTAGTTCACGGACGGGTCATGGGTGTATTCGACGATCGTCTCTTCCCGGGGCAGGTCGAGATGGATTTCGTAGGGTTTGCCGTCCGAGGGATACTCGAAATCAATGATCAGCGGCCAGCCGTCCGAGCCGACAAAGCCGTTGACGATGTTGGCATAGCTGCCGAAGTCGCTTCGGGCAAACGGCGCGATGTCATCCAGGTCCACCACGTAGCTGAAGACGTCCGCGGCCACATACTCGTCGGCAGTCCAGTTGAAGATGCGCTTGCCAGACAGCATCACGATGTCGCCCGTGGTCAGGCCGGCAGTGAGCGGATGGCGCACGGCGGGGAAGCTGACGCGCTCGCGTTGGAAAGGCCGGATGAGGTGGTTGACGCCGACGATGCGGTTGTAATCCGCCAGCCCCTCGGGTGTCAGACCGCAGAGCAGGAGCGTGCCGCCGCGCTGCCAGAAAGCCTGCAGCGCATCCGGACGGTCTGCCAGGCGCTTGAGATGGGCGGGCGTGGCCGACACAAGGGCAAGTTTCTTGTCGGGGTCCTGGATGGCGGCCAGCACGTCCGCGGCCGGCGTGGCTTGCAGGCCGATGGCAGCCACCGCCCTGGCCAGAGGCTCGTCTTCGATGACCGTGGCGACCCGGACCAACTCCAGGCGGTAATCGGCCGCGCTGCAGATGAGATTCAGCAGAAGGTGCTGGGCCACCGGGTTCACGGCCAGCTTGCGGCCGACATCCAGTTGGCTGAGATACAACACGCCCTGGCCCACGGGGATTTCAACCAGGGCGGAGTACTGCAATCGCGGCCCGCACTGCACGAGGCTTTTGCCACCGCGAGTCGGCTTGACGTAAGCGTTGCGGAAGACGAGGTGGTCCGGTCCCCAAGTGAAGAAGTCCTTGTCGCGGAGGTTGCGGAGGGCGCGGTGGGCGGTGTCCTCGATGAACGCCGTCCGGCCGTCGGCCACGGGAATCTCCCGGCCAAACGAGCCTTTGCGGCTGCGCGGCGCCAGCTCCATCTCGGCCGGCAGGGCCTGGAACTTGAGCGGGTGCGCCTGGTCCAGCACCACAATGGCGCGGCCTTCGGAGGCCAGCACTGCCAGCCGCGTCGAAGTGCTGTCCCGCTCGCTGAGGGCGTCACGGCCGACGACCAGCACCTTCGCCCCGTTCGGCACGGCAGCCAGCGAGGCGATGGCCGTAAAGGGCTGGCCGACGCGCTGCAAGAAGGCTGCCGTTTCACCGGACGGATCGAACACGGCCACCGTGTTGGCGGGCAGTTGTTCCGGCCTCGGCGACGGAAGCACGGAAACCGCTTTGGAGTCGCGGAAAACTTCCTGGCCAGCCACGCTCAGCGTGAGGGTGAGTTCGCCCTCCTCCCGGGTGGTGACAGCGGGCAGCGGGAGTTCTTCGTCGAACTTCTCGGCTGTCCCCGGGGCGACCCGATGGGTGGAGGCGCGAGCGTAAACTTCCCGGCCATTGACCGTAAGCCGGCGGCTAAACGTGATGGGGTCGGCGTATTGCGTGTCATTAAACACCCCAAAGGTGCGCGTCACCTTTTGGGCGCTGCCGAATGTCCAATCCCACTGCCGCGCCAACACCGCCCGTGGCGCGTTGGCCACCCGCTGAGACGGGCCGCCCTCGCTGCCGACCCAGAAGTGCCACGCCGCGTAGTGGCCGCCCCAGCGATAGCCCTCTTGCAGCATCCGGTAGCACAGCGCCACGGCGTCCCGCGTGGCAGCCTTGCCCTGAAAAGTCACTTCCCCGCCCCACATGGCGAAGTCGGCGGGGTTGATGCCGTTGGCGTAATAATCTTCGCCGATGAAGCGCGGTCGCTGCCGGTCCCAGGTCCAGCGCCCCCGGCCGCCCCCTTCAACAAAAGGCTCGTAAGCCAGGTCCGGATACCGGGCGTCAAGCGTGGCCACGTAGTGGTCGCCGGCGACGCCGAGGGTGTTGTTCTTCAGGGCGCCGCCTCCATCAATCATCACCGCGCGGGTCGGGTCCGCCGCCAGCACCGCGTCATGCGTGCGGGCAATTTCCTCCTCGTAGCGGTCCAAGTTGGGCGAGTTGCCCAGGAGGTTCAGGAGATTGATGTAGGCGAACTCGTTTTCGATGCTCCAGATCTGGATGGAGGGATGATTGCGCTCGCCCTTGACCTGGGCCACGCACTGGTCGCGCCAGTTCTTCATGAGCGCCAGTTTCAGCTCCGCGCCGCCCTGTTGCTGGCGCGTCACCGGATCGTGCTCGATGAAGGCGTAGCCGATGGTTTCGCCGTCGAGGGTGGTGTTCCGGCGCACGACGACTCCGTGCCGATCGCAAAGCTCGAGCGCCTCACGCGGCTCCAGACCGTGCCAGCGCGATTCGTGGCCGCCCTGGCCCGCGGTGCTCAGCCGGGTCATGCGCTGGTGGGTGCGCTGGTAGGCGGCCAGCCAGTTGGTTGGCGAACTTTTCGCCTCCAACAGGTCTGCCCAAAGATGCCAGACCACCCCGTTGAGGGTGAACTTCGTGCCTTCGCACCGCCATTCGCGGAAGCCAAAGGTAGTGTCCTGCACGTCCGCCGGCTTGTCGCCGAGCACAACCGTCGTGCGGAGCCGATACAGATGCGGCGCGTCAGGCCACCAGAGTTTCGGGGCCGCCCAGGTCTCGGCCAGCGCGAACGTCCGCGTCTGGCCGGCCGCAACTCTGAAAGGCTGCGGTTTGAAGGTGCGCTCGATCTGTCCTGACGCGTCGTCCACCACCGCCCAGTGGAGTTCACCGGCTACTTCGTCTTCGCTGGTGTTGTTGAGCGTGACCTCGGCCTCCAGTTGTCGCCGGGCCACCGAGGGTTTGACGAACACATCGGCCACGTAGACGGGCCCACCCGCCGCCACCAGGCTGGGCGTGGCGAGAATCCCCGATTGCGGGCAGTTCCACACCGGATAGTCCAGCTCCTGGAAACCCTGGCTGAAAAAGCCGATGGGCAGATTGAAGGTCTTGCGCAACTTGAGCGGGCGCGCCGGATCGGCCGAGCGGCCGTACCAGGCGTCGCGGATACCCACCCAGATTTCGTTGACCTGCCCTGCTTGGATGCCGCGGGTGACGTCCACTTGGAAGGGCGCGAACGGGTTCTTCTCGAAGCCGCAATAGACCCCGTTGACGTAGATCGTTGTGTTGAGGTTGTTGCACGGGAAATCCAGGTAAAAGGCGCGGCCGGCCATGGCAGCGGGCACAGCCACGCGGGTTCGATACCAGACCCGGTGGGCGAAGATCAGGTCTTGGCGGGCTTGGTTCTTGTCGGCCGGCACAGGGATGGCGTGCCACACGGGATGCGAGGGCAACTGGCGGATTGGCTCGGCCACCTCGCCCGGCCACGCCTCGTCGTGGCGCGCAATTTCCCAAATGCCGTTGAGCTTCACGCGGGCGCGCTCCGGCGGCGGGGTTTGGGGAAGCTGGAACACGACGCGGGCCGCGGCTTCATCGGCGGCGTCCCGACCAGACTCGCCGGGTTTGAACCTGGAGTTGGGTCGAAACTCGCCCTCGTGCAGGCAGAGGGCGTCCGAGGCATAGAGCAGGCGTTCCCACTTGCCTTCCGCGTTCTTGCTGCGCGCCAGGCGGATTTGCAGGCGATGCTCGCCGGCGGTGAGGTCCGCCTCGCCGAGTTTGAGCCACGCCACCTCGGTCCAGGTGGCCAACTCCATCAGGTCCGTGGTCAGGTTGGTGGGGGCAATGGTTGCCCAGGCCCCATCGTCCAATCGCCAGTCAAAAGGGGATCGGACAAACTCGAACCCGAGGCGATTCCAGACCTCGTAGCGCGCGGACTTGGGAACCTGGAACGAGTAGTCCAGCAGGATGCCGTCCTCCGGCACGTTTTGCTCGACCTTCTCGGCCTCGACGGCGATGTGCAGCCAGTTGCTGGCCGAGAGGAAGTGCGAACGGCCCCAGCCGGCGATGTTGACCTTGAACGTCGTCCGCGCCGCTTCACCTTCCAGCCAGACAAAGGCCAGCGCGTCGGCGGCGAACGTGGAGCGACCGCATGCCAGCATAACGGCCCAAACGACGCCGTACCAGGCGACTGACATTCTCGGCAGGTAGCGCATACGGGCTGCAATCTCTCAGGAAGGCGAGGCATTGTCCATCCAAGCCGACATCCAGTCCGGCTCGCGCTGGGACGGGTGTTCTCGCGCGTCCCGCGGGCGGGCGGTGGCGTGGTTTCCGACAGCCTGGCGGGACGGGGGCATTCGCAAGCGCGTCGCTGCGAAGACGACGCCACCCATTCCGCAAACCGGTTCAATCACCCCCGCTTGCCGCCTTGCAGCGCTGTTTGCTCGGCTTGACAGGTCTGGTAGGATGTTTGTGGGGTGAGTGTTTCCGTCGGAATAGGGCAACCGCACGCGAGGAATGCGCATGAAGAATCTGAAACGAACGCTGATTGTTGCCGCCGTCGGTATGGCGGTGTGTGGGGTCGGTCGGGGCGTGGCCCAAGATTGGCCGCAATGGCGCGGGCCGAACCGGGACGGCAAAGCTGCGGGCTTTGTGGCACCCAAGGTCTGGCCAACCGAGCTGACCCCCAAGTGGAAGGTCACGGTAGGCGAGGGCGTGGCCACGCCGGCACTTGTCGGCGAGCGGCTTTACGTGTTCTCCAGACAGGGGGGCTGGGAAATCATCCGCTGTCTGGACGCCGCCACTGGTAAGGAGCTGTGGCTGGACAAGTATGACAGTCAGGGCGCCACCGGCCCGTCGCAGTCCTTTTCCGGACCGCGCAGTTCACCCGCCGTGGCCGAGGGGAAGGTGGTCACCTTGGGGATTCGTGGGGTGGTATCATGCTTGGACGCGACCAGCGGTAAACTGCTCTGGCGCAGGGACGACTTTCAGGGCGCAACGCCGCGCTTCTTCACCGCTTCCTCACCACTGGTCACCGGCGGGCTGGCGATCGTGCAGTTGGGAAACAGCGACAACGGTGGCGTAGTCGCCTACGACCTGGCCAGCGGGGCGGAGAAATGGCGCTGGACCGGCGACGGTCCTGGCTACGCTTCGCCGGTGGTGCAGACGCTGGCCGGCACGACCATGATCG
>Ga0101944_10001184_pt1 | contig 58696 bp, 45 predicted proteins | sample DewCreD2012metaG_FD_75245 | JGI IMG/M metagenome (GOLD analysis project Ga0101944, IMG submission 75245) | Hot spring sediment bacterial and archeal communities from British Columbia, Canada, to study Microbial Dark Matter (Phase II) - Dewar... ...
TGGCACGGAAGGTCCACCAGCTGTATTCGATGCGTTCGGGGTGTCGGTAGCGGAAAGCATCCGTGAAACCGCTGGCAAACCACTGGCTCATCCAAGCACGCTCTTCGGGTAAGAAGCCGCTGCTTTTTTTATTGCCCTTTGGGTCGTGTATGTCCTGCTCAGTATGAGCGATATTGAAATCGCCGGCCACGATAAGGTTAGGGCGTTCTTTTTTCAGGGCTTCTATCCAGCGCAGGAAGTCGTCGAGGAATTCCATTTTGAATGCTTGACGCTCTTCGCCGGTGGTGCCGGAGGGGAAGTAGACGTTGAGCAGCGACCAGGAGCCGAAGTCGGTGCGCAAGATGCGCCCTTCGCGGTCGTATTTTTCCATACCACAGCCGACCACCACGCGGTCAGGAGGACGTTTGCTCCAGGTAGCAACACCGCTGTAGCCGGGTTTTTGAGCGGCGTGCCAATAGGGACGGTATCCGGCGGCCTCTATTTCCAGCAGAGGCAGGTTGTCGGGTTGGGCTTTGATTTCCTGCAAGCAAAGGATATCGGGTTGTTGTTCTGCCAGCCAGGTGAGCAGTCCTTTTCCAATGGCCGAACGCAAGCCGTTGACGTTGTAGGAGATAAGTTCTATCACAGCGGAAGAGTTTTGTCTATGTGCTACCAGTCCTTCTTGGGGCGGAGTTGGTGCCGTTCTGGAGTGAGTTCACGGTATTTGCGGCTGTTGCGTTGGTCTTGGGGAGCCACTGTGGTTTCGAGCAATCGGTGGGCTTCCTCGGGAGTCATGCGGCCTTTTGCGTTCGGTTCGGGGGGTGGTTGTGGTGGCGATGCGATGCTATCGCCCTGGTTTGGAGTGCGGGCGTCGTTTCCCGCCTGGTCTGACGGCTGGGCTTTAGGCTGGGGTGAGGGCTGTTGTTGCTGTAGTTGTTTGCGGGCCAGCTGGAGGTTAATTTTAGTATCTGGGTCCCCTGGTCGAAGGCGCAGGCTGTTTTCGTAAGCGCGTATGGCTTCTTGAAGTTTTCCTTGCTGGGCTAAGGCGTTGCCGAGGTTGTGCCAAGTGTCGGCCTTTCGGTTGGGGTCGGTGGTGCTGTTCAGGGCTTTTTCCCAGGCCTGTTGGGCATCGGCGTATTGGCCTTGCCGATAGAGGGCGTTGCCTTGGTTGTAAAGGGCTTGAGGGTTGAGCGGTTCTTTCTGTTGGGCATCGCGGTAGGCCTTTTCAGCCTCGGCGTAGCGCCCTTCCGAGTAGTGCTCATCGCCTTGGCGCAACAGACCGCGCGCCGATTGTGCTTGCGCGGTGGTTAGGGAGGCTAACAGCAATATGGCCACGCGAATGCGCCAGCTCAGCCCGGCGTAAAGCGCCAACAGGACAAAGGCAGGCAGAACAAACCAGGAGTAGTACGATTCGAAGGTTTCCAACGACCGCCCTTGCACCGCGCGACGGTCCAGCTGAGCCACCTCGCGGCGAATGGCTTCTACGGCAGCATCCCCTTGCGCCATGCGGTAAAAGGCTCCGCGGGTGGTGCTCGCCACTTGGCGCAGGAGGGCTTCGTTAGCGCGCGTGCGGACGACTTGCCCTTGCTCGTTGCGCTTGTAGTCGCCCGTGGGCAACGGAATAGGAGCGCCCTCTTCGGTGCCGACGCTTGCGCAAAAGACGATGACGCCTAAGTCTTTGAGCCTTTCCGCTGCCTGGGCTACTTTCCCCTCGTGGTCTTCGCCATCGGAGAGGAGCACTACAGCGCGACCGGCGCTGGGGTCGGGGTCGAAGCGTTCGGCCGCCGTGAGCAGGGCCTTACCTATGTCGGAGCCTTGGGTGCTAATTAACGTGGTCGAAGCCGCGCTCAGCAGCATATCGGCCGCTCCATAGTCGGTGGTGAGGGGCATGGCCGCATAGACTGTGCCGGCAAAGAAAACCAGCCCCACGCGCTCGCCTGCTAAAGCGCGCACCAGGCGCCGGGCAAAGATTTTGGCCCGTTCCAACCGGCTGGGCTGGGCGTCTTGCGCCAACATGCTCTGCGAAACATCAAGCACCAACAGCACGTCGGCACTTCGCTGCTGCACCGATTCCTGGCGCACCCCGCGCCGCGGGTTGGCCGCCGCTACAATGAGCAACACCAGGGCGGTTAGCAACAAGCTGTTTTTCAGCCAAAACCGCCCCGTTGACCAGCCCGGCAACACGCGCTCCTGTGCCGAGGTGGCCACCAGCAACGACAACGCCCGCCGGCGCCAGCGCAAGTAGAGTAGCCAAAGCACAAGCACCACGGGCACTGCCCATAACCACTGAAAAAACTCCGGGTGTTCGAAGGAGAACATATCGGTCTATGTCGCTGTTTGCCCTTTTGCGGCGCTGCAGCATTGCAAAGCAACAGCTCCTTGGCCGCTCGTTGCACCGGCGAGCCTTTGGCCTGACAAAAGTTTCTATTTAAACAAGCAAGTCGGGTGAAAAAGGTCGTTCTACTCGACAGATTGGTTTTATTTTTGAAAAAAATATCCGGCTATGGCGCGCTCTTCCATTCTTCTCGCAACTTGTCTCATGGTGGGTTATGCCGCTCTCGCTCAGTATGCGGACCCGCTTACTGGCAACGTCGGCGTCATATACAATCGGGAAACCACCGCCCACCTGCGGCTGACGACATCCCGCGGCTTCCTATTCGGTATGGAGTTTGGCCGCCTGCGCACCTACTACAAGACGACTTATTTCCACCTCAGTGTAGGCGAACTGCGCCATCCCAAGGAGCAACGCCAAAGCGCCGACCCGTTGCTGAGCCGTTCCTTCCGCCCTTACATTTTCGGCAAGCAAAACAATGCTATTTTGCTACGCGGCGCCTGGGGCACCAAACGCTACTTCTCCGAAAAAGCCAAACAGCGAGGCGTCGCCGTAGGCGTCAGCTACACCATAGGGCCTACCCTGGCCCTCATGAAACCGTACTACTTGGCCATTTGCTATCCTAACCCCACCCGCCCTGGTGACTGCCGCATCATGCACGAGAAATACTCGGACGAAAACGCCAGCCTTTTCCTCGATGAAAACGGCCGCATCAAAGGTGCCTCACCCTTTACCCGAGGGCTTGGTGAAATCAGCCCGCGCCCAGGCCTCAATGCCTCTGCGGCCTTGCACTTGGATTGGGGCGCCTTCGACGAGTTCGTCAGAGCCCTCGAAGTAGGCGTCATGCTCGACGCCTTCCCCACAGAGCTGCCTATCCTCGTCTCTGCAGCTAACCAGCGGCTGTTTGTGAATTTCTTCGTCAGCCTTCAATTAGGAAAACGGAATTGAGAGAGCCGTGAAAGATACGGCCTGCCCGAAAAAGGGCGTGTCTCAAGGTTCCAAACTATTCCGTTGCGCTGGTGTTTCATGCCCGTCTTGCCGGGGTGCAAAGTCGGGTAAGTTTGACTCTACCCGGGAGCCATGCACACGACGACACCGGAGAGGTGCGTAACTTGGCGCAAAAATTTGGCCTTCCCTCTCGCAGGACTTGGGCAGAAGGACGCCCAGAGTGAGGCGAAAAACAAGCAGCTTCATCACGGACAATTCAGCCGCTACATGATTGAACTTCCCGTTGTTGCAGATAGTACCCCTCCGGCGCGAGCCAGACGCCCCGAGTGGCTCAAAGTGCGCTTGCCTATGGGCGAAAACTACCGCATGGTGCGCAGTGTTGTGGACGAGTTCCAGCTGCACACCATCTGCCAGAGTGGCAACTGCCCCAATATGGGCGAATGCTGGGGCGCCGGTACGGCTACCTTTATGATTTTGGGTAACGTATGCACGCGCTCGTGCTCGTTTTGCGCCGTTAAGACCGGGCGGCCAACAGAGTACGACGAGGACGAGCCACGCCGCGTGGCTGAGGCTATCTGGCTCATGCGCGTCAAACACGCCGTCATTACCTCCGTCAATCGCGACGAGCTCAAAGACCGAGGGGCTGAAGTCTGGTACCGCACGGTGCGCGCTGTCAAGGAGCGCTGCCCGGAGACAACCATCGAGACGCTCATCCCCGACACCAAGGCCAACTGGGAAGCCTTGGAGCGCATGATTAGCGCCGGCCAGGAGGTGGTGAGTCACAACATGGAAACGGTCAAAAGCCTGTACCGCAAGGTGCGTCCGCAAGCCAAGTACGAGCGCAGCTTAGAACAGATACGGCGCATCAAAGACTACGGTAAGCGCACTAAAAGCGGCATCATGGTCGGCTTGGGCGAAAGCCGCGATGAGGTTTTCCAAGTCATGGATGACTTGTTGGAAAACGGCTGCGACATCTTGACCATCGGACAATACCTGCAGCCCACCAAAATGCACCTCGACGTGGTGGAGTTCGTCCACCCCGACGTCTTTGCCGAATACAAGGAAGTGGGCTTGGCCAAAGGCTTCAAATACGTGGAAAGCGGGCCATTGGTGCGCTCCAGTTACCACGCCGAGCGGCATGTTTTCTGACTTTTAGCATTTGTTTTTATGGGCAAAACTGTTCTAATTGCTGGCGGTAGTGGTTTCATTGGCGTTCGGCTGATAGAGCTATTGCAGGCTCAAGGCCACAGCGTACGCCTACTCACGCGCACGCCGCGTGCTAACAACCACTTTGGCTGGGACCCTTCAGCTGGCCGCATAGATGACGCTGCCTTGCAGGGTGTTCAGGTGGTTATCAACCTGGCGGGCGCAGGCATTGCCGAAAAGCGCTGGACGCCCGCGCGCAAGCAGCTCATTGTGGACAGCCGGGTCCAGAGCGCAGGCGTATTGCGCGAGGCTTTCCAACGCCTCAAGCACCTTCCGGACGCCTATCTGGCAGCCTCAGCCATTGGCTACTACGGCAACTCCGGAGAGCGCTGGATGACGGAAGAGGACCCGCCTGCTGACCAGGGATTTCTGAGCACTTCCACGGTGGAATGGGAGGCCGCCACCGAGCGCATCGGAGCGTTAGGGGTGCGCACGGTGGCTCTCCGCATTGGCATCGTCTTAGAGCGAGATGGCGGTGCACTGCGCGAAATCATCCGCCCGCTGCGCTTCGGCTTAGGCGCTTACTTTGCCGACGGTCGGGCTTGGTATTCGTGGATTCATCGAGACGATGTGTGCCGTCTGTTTCTGTGGGCCATGGAGAACGCTCGGGCTGAGGGCATTTACAATGCTGTGGCGCCCTATCCAGTGCGGAACCGAGAACTGGTGCAAGCCACCGCGCGCGCCATGGGCCGGCACGCCCTCTTCGCGCCGGTGCCGGCCTTTGCCTTGCGGCTGATGTTAGGAGAGATGGCCGACGTCGTCCTCAACAGCACCCGCGTTTCGGCGGGTAAAATCTTGGACACGGGGTTTTCCTTCCGGTATCCTACCGTCGAGGAGGCACTCCAGCACATCTTTGAGCCGCAAAAGACGAAATGAGGCCCGCTCTTATACGCTCAACTAAAGTTACACCATGAACACCTGGTTACCCATTCCTACCGACACAGACTTCTCTCTCTATAACCTTCCCTTTGGCATCTTCGAAGGCCCCGACGGCCAACGGCGCGCCGGCGTGGCCATTGGCAACCATATCATTGACCTGGCTGCCGCTGCCGACCACGGCTTGTTTGGCAAACGGCGCTTCTTTAGGCGCCTTTTCGAACAGCCTGTGCTCAACGAGTTTATTGCCCAAGGCAAACCCCTCAGCACGCGCATCCGCAGGCGTCTACAACAATGGCTGAGCGCCCCTGAAGCACCCGAAAATGCTGCAGCCCTCCTCATCGAGCAGCAGCGCGTGCGCATGCACCTACCCTTGCACGTGGGCGACTACACCGACTTTTACAGCAGCATCGAGCACGCTACTAACGTCGGGCGCATGTTTCGGCCCGACAATCCGCTACTGCCCAATTGGCGCTGGTTGCCCGTCGGCTACCACGGCCGCGCCTCCAGCATCGTCGTGGATGGCACTCCCATTCGCCGCCCTCATGGCCAAATCTTGCCCAAAGGCTCGGAGATACCCATCTTCTCGGCCAGTCAGCAACTGGACTTCGAACTGGAAATAGCCTTTGTTATCGGTAAAGACAGCACCTTAGGTCAGCCCATACCCATTGAAGAAGCCGAAGACTACATTTTCGGGCTGGTGCTCTTCAATGACTGGAGCGCGCGCGACATCCAGCGCTGGGAATACGTGCCCCTCGGGCCATTTTTGGGCAAAAACTTTGCTTCTTCCATTTCACCCTGGATCGTCCCTCTGGAAGCCCTCAAGCCCTTCCGAGTTAAAGGGCCCCGTCAAGATCCCGCTCCACTGGACTACCTGCGCACCACAGGAGCGCGCAACATAGACCTCGCCCTCGAGGTGAGCCTCCGAACGCCTACTGGCGCCGAAACCGTCATTTGCCGCTCCAACGCGCGCTACTTATATTGGTCTATGGCGCAACAGCTGACCCACCACACCGTCAACGGCTGCAACGTGCGCGTGGGCGACCTCATGGCGTCGGGCACCATCAGCGGCCCTACGCCAGACAGCTACGGCTCGCTGCTCGAGTTGGCCTGGGGTGGCCAACGACCTATCTCCTTGTCCGACGGCTCTACGCGGACTTTTTTGCTCGATGGCGACACCGTAACTATGCGCGCTCATGCCCAAAAGGGCGACGTTCGCGTGGGCTTTGGGCAAGTCAGCGGCACCATTTGCGCATAAGCCAATCGGGCTGCGGATCGGCGCCTACCCAGAAGGTTTCGACGCCGAAACGGCTAAATCCGTTTTTTTCATAAAACCGCACGGCCTGAGGTGCCTGTTGCCACACACTGAGCCACAACCAAGCAGCTCCCTCCTGGCGGGCGCGTTTTTCAGCGAACGCCAGCAAGCTTTCGCCAATACCGTGCCCTTGCAGCCACTCGATGACGTAGATGCGTTCTATCTGCACAGCCAAGCCCGGCCACAGGGGCTCCCACAGTTGCGCCGATGCTTCGGGCAGCTGGTTTATGTTGAGCTTCAGATAGGCGACAGGCGTGTTTCCTTGCTGCCCGAAATAAAACTCCGCGCCCGGGTGAGCCAATTCCGCCGCCAGTTGTTCCGGCGAAAAATGAGCACTGCAATAGGCCTCAAAATGCACTGGGTCGTTGGCGGCTTGCCAAGCATCCCTGAAAGTTTGCTCGGCTAATTGGCGCAGAGCCGGCAGGTCTCCCATTTCAACGCGCCGAAAGGTGATTTTCATAGTTCTGGCAAGTTCAGTACATCGCTCATGCGAAACACCCCCTTGCGCCCCAGCAGCCATTCGGCAGCCAGCACAGCGCCCAAGGCAAAGCCCGTGCGGTTATGGGCAGTGTGGCGTATCTCGAGGCTGTCGGCCTGAGAGTCCCAGCAGACGACGTGGGTACCCGGCACCTCGCCGCGGCGAATGGCCACAACGGGCAACACCTCCGGTGAGACGGGTTTCCCACAGGCCAGCTCCCAGCGCTCGAGACGCGTAGAGACGGCCAGCAGGTCTTCCGCCAAGGTGCGGGCGGTGCCGCTGGGCGCATCGAGCTTATGCACGTGGTGCGTCTCCTCTATCGTCGGGCGATACTCCGGGCGGGCGTCTAAAAGGCGTGTCAGGTAGCGATTAAGGGCAAAAAAGAGGTTTACCCCGATGCTGAAGTTAGACGCCCACAGCATGGCTCCCTCGCATTGATGGCAGTAGCGTTCCGCTTCAGGTAACTGCTCCGACCAGCCCGTAGTGCCACTAACCACTGGCACACCCGCCTGCAGGCAAGCCATCACGTTGTCGTAGGCGGCCTCGGGCCGCGAAAATTCCACCACCACCTCGGCCTTTTGCAACTGCTCCGCCGAAAGCCCTGCCCGCTGCGATTGACCAATGCGCCACACCATCTCATGGCCCCGCAGCAGCGCTTGCTCCTCCACGGCGCGGCCCATTTTCCCGTAGCCTAACAAACCTATTTTCATGAGGACAATCCTTTAGAGACTCTACTTAGCATCGGGTTCAAAGATGCAGCACTGCCCCTAAAAAACAGCAGGTTTGCTCTCTGTAGAAAAGAAGAAGCAAAAGCAAAGAAATTACTTAGAAAAGCAACTTTTTGATAAGCAAGGTGTTCGAAGTATTCAGAACGAAAATACCATAACCTTGCGCTGCCATCGGGCAAGCGCTCTATTTTATGAAAAAACACAAAAAAAGCGGCAGCAAAAGACTGACTGCCAAGGCACTGCAAATAGAATTGCTCAAATTCTTGCTGGCCTATCCTCGAAAAACATTTGCTCCGAGTGAGCTCTCTGCCCTACTGGGTGTGGAGAACAATCGCCACTCTGTGGAGCATGCGCTACAGCAGCTCGTGCTCGCGGGCTCCGTAGAAGCGAAGAAAAACGGGCGCTACGGCGCTGCCCTTGACCGCCTCACCGCAGGAAGCCACGCGAAAACGGAAAAAACTGCTCTGACGCCATCAGCGGAAAAGCCCCGCAAGCGCCAGCCAGAGCCGCCCAAAATGGTGGAAGGGCGAGTGGACATGACGCGCTCCGGAGCGGCTTACATCGTCACAGACGAGCTAATGGACGACATCTTTGTGGCCGCGCGCCACCTCAATGGCGCCCTGAATGGCGACATCGTGCGGGTCTTACTCTTTCCCAAAGCCTATGGCCGCCGCAATGCTCAACGCCGACCCGAGGGCGAGGTGGTCAAGGTGCTGAAACGCGCTACTGAGTTCTTCATAGGCACCCTGCGCAAATGCCGCAAGTACGCTCTCTTCTTGCCCGACAACCCAAACATGCCTGTAGACGTATATGTGCCCTTGGACGCCTGCGGCGAAGCGCGCGATGGCGATAAAGTCATCGTCCGCATTACCGACTGGCAAGAGGGCAAAGGGCGTGTACCCATTGGTAAAGTGACTCAAACGCTGGGCGCCGTAGGTGGGCATGACTTCGAGATGAACAAAATCCTCGTCAACGCTGGCTTCGCACTGACACACTCGCCCGAGGCCTTGGCTGAAGCGGCTAACATCCCGGACCTCATCGCCCCCGAAGAGTTCGATCGCCGACGCGATTTTCGAACAGTGCTTACTTTCACTATCGACCCCGAAGACGCTAAGGACTTTGACGATGCCATCAGCATCCGCCAACTTGACAACGGCAACCTGGAGGTGGGTATTCACATCGCCGACGTTACCCACTACCTCAAGCCGGGCACACACATGGATGCCGAGGCATACCAGCGCAGCACATCGGTGTATTTGGTCGGACGCGTTAGCCCTATGCTACCCGAAAAGCTGTCTAACCACCTGTGCTCCTTGGTGCCTTTCGAAGACCGCTTGACGTTTTCTGCCGTCTTCGAATTCGACCCTCAAGACCGCATCGTCGCGCGCTGGTTTGGTAAAACGGTCATCCACTCCGTCAAGCGCTTCACCTACGAAGAGGCCCAAACCGTGCTGGAAGGCAAACCTACCGAAGCGCTTCGCTTACTGACCATTTACCCTCAACTAGAATGGGCGCTCACAAGCCTCAACCGCATAGCTAAAAAGATGCGCCACGAGCGCGAACGCAACGGCGCCATCGGCTTCGATACGGAAGAAGTGCGCTTCCGATTGGCCGAAGATGGGGTGCCACTGGAGGCCTACATTAAACAGCGCAAAGACGCTCACTTGCTCATCGAGGACTTTATGCTGCTGGCCAACAAAGAGGTCGCCCTCTACATCCAACACAAAAGCACTGGCCAGGCGGAAATTCCCTTTGTATATCGGGTACACGACCTGCCCGACATGGAAAAGGTAGCCGAATTTGCCCGGTTTGCCGCTGAAATGGGCTACCCACTCCAGGTAAACACACCGCGCCAGATAGCAGAGTCGTACAATCGCCTCATGCGCGCCGCAGAGCAAGACCCGCGGCTCAAGATCCTGGAACCCTTGGCCATCCGCACGATGGCTAAGGCGATTTACTCCACTCGCAACATCGGGCACTACGGCTTAGGCTTTTCACACTACACTCACTTCACCTCTCCCATTCGGCGCTATGCCGACGTGTTGGCGCATCGAATTTTAGAGAAAAACCTGGGCGAAGCCATTTTCCGAACTGACAAAGAGCGCCTGGAGGAGCAATGCAAGCACATCAGCGAGCAGGAACGCAAAGCCGCTGACGCCGAGCGCGAAAGCATCAAGTACGTACAGGCCGAGCTGTTGCGCCGCCACATCGGCGAAGTATTCCAGGGCTATGTAAGTGGCATCATTGAGCGTGGCTTTTTTGTGGAGCTGGCGGATTCGTTGGCAGAAGGGTTGGTGGATTTTAAAACCCTTCGGGAAACGTACGTTGTCGAGGACGGCAACCTGCGCGCGCGTGCGCGGCGCTCAGGGCACAACATCAAGATGGGCGACCGAGTGCGGGTGCGTATCGTAGCGGTGGATAGTACCAGAAGACAAATTGAAATGGAACTGGTGGAAGACGAAGAATAAGCAGGCGCCCCGCTCCTCAATAGCTTAAAGCAACAGCGGGCACGAGGGATCTTCCCCCGCGCCCGCTGTTTTTTTTAAAAACGGCGCTTACTGCTTGACGAAGGTGCTTTCGTAGCGCCCTTCAGCTGTCTGTACCGATAGGCGGTAGATGCCCGCGGGCAGCTCTGCGACGTTCAAGGTGAACATGTTGCCGTTAGGCACTACGTCGGTGCGCATCAGGCGCCCATCGGGCTTGCGCACTTCTGCCACGGCCTGGCCTAAGGTAGTGCCTGTGGGCGACTTGGCCACTACCGTTACCCAGTTTGTCGTAGGGTTGGGCGACAGGGCTAGCTGTACGCCTGCCGAAGGTAGCACGGGAGCCGCCTGGTCGGGGCAATCCACTAAGCCCAGTTTAGCACCGTCGGCGCAGTTGGGGTCGCCTTTGTCTTGAACGAGGAAGACATACGGCGTTTTGCCATCGCCGTCGAATGGTCCGAGGATGATGGGCTGCTGCTTGTCGTAGCCAAAGCTGCCGTACACATCACCGTTGGCCCCAACGACGTCGAAGCCCTTGGTGCTGCCGTTTTGATGGCGGAAAGTAAGCACAGCAAAGAACTGCCCGCATAAGCAGGGCGTTGCTTGCACCTGCACATCCCAGATTTTGCAGGGCTTGCCGGCACAGTCGGGGGCATCGAAGGCTAAGTCTTCGCAACACAGCGGCTGGGCCGCGTTGGGCGTCACGATGCACACTTTGATTTTGTCTTGCTTATTGCCACTGGCCGGGAAGTTGGGAATGGTCAGCGGTAGCGCGCTGAGCGGATAGGTACCAATGAGGACGCCATTAGCCCACACTCCGAAGAAAGGCGGGATAGTAATCGGAACGACGGCCTTGAAATTCACCTTCAAGCGATAGGTGCCGTCCGGGTTGCAATCGCCCACTCCTACTTCAAGGTCTTTGATGGCGCACCCTGACTGGCAGTTGGGCGCTGGGAACTCCGTCGATTCGCAACACAGCGGTTGAGCCGCGTTGGGCGTTACGATACAGACTTTGACCACATCCTTAGGGTTGCCACTGGCCGGGAAGTTGGGAATGGTCAGCGGTAGCGCGCTGAGCGGATAGGTACCCAGCAATTGACCATTGGCCCAAACACTGAAAAAGCCCGGCGAAGGGGTTACCGCGCTAAAGTTGAGTTGGACCTTGTACGTGCCGTCAGGGTTACAATCGCCGGTTTTGACCACCAGATTGGTGATTTTGCAACCTTGAGGCTGGCATTTGGGCGTGACGAAGGCCAACTCGGCACAACACGTCGTAGGAGGCACGTTCGCACTAATTATGCACACGCGAATTTCAGCCTTGTTGCCGTTGCCACCGGGGAAGTTGGGAATGGTCAGCGGCAGTTGGCTAAGGTCATAGGTGCCGAACATGGCGCCATTTACCCACAACACAAATTTGGAAGAGCCGCCAGTGTTCTGCGCTTTGAAGTTGAGCAGCAGCTTGAACGTGCCGTCTGGGTTGCAATCGCCCACTTTTACCTCGAGGTCTTTAATGGCACACCCCGACTGGCAGTTGGGCGCCTTAAACTCGTGCACTATGCAGCAAGTCGTGGTGATAGTGCCTGCTGGGCCGAGCACGCAAATGCGGATGGCGTCCACGTCTTTGCCACTGGCCGGGAATTGGGGGATGGTTAGCGGCAGAGCACTCAACGGGTAAATACCCAAGAACTGGCCGTTGCCCGCCCAAAGGGCAAATTGCCCCTGTGCCGTGGCTGTCGTGAAATTGAGCACTAACCGGTAGGAGCCGTCCGGGTTGCACGGCCCCGCCTCCACCTTGACGTTCGCAATACCACAGGGGGCATTCTGGCAATCAGGCGCCTTGAACTCGGCTTCCAAGCAGCAATTGATGGGTGTGGGAGCGTTGGTAGCTACAAGGCACACGCGCACTTTGTCTGTGGGATTACCACTAGCTGGGAATTTGGCAATTTTCACCGGCAAAGCACCGATGGGGAAAACACCCAGCTGTTTGCCTGTGCCCGACCACACGACGAAAGCCGTTGGCGTGGAGCCGGTATACTTGAAATTGATGACAATAGGATAAGAGCCGTCCGGATTGCACGGGCCGGCTACCTCTACTTTCAAATCGGAAATGGGGCAAGGCGGTGTATTACAGTCAGGAGCTTTAAACTCCACTATTTTGCAGCAGAACGGCACCCCGTTGGGGTTTAGCAGACAGATTTTCAGGCGGTCAACGTCTTCGCCGCTAGCCGGGAAGATGAGGCTGATGGGGAATTCGTTCGGGGCGTACGTGCCCAGGTTGTCGCCATTGCCACTTTGCAGGCTCACCTTGAAGGGTATGTTGATGGGCAAAAACTCAATTCCCAACTTAATGCGGTAGGACTTGAGCGAGATGCACTCTCCTACCCCCACCTGCACGTTGCCGATGCCGCAGGGCTTGGCGATGCAATCGGGAGCATTGAACTCGAGGGTACGGCAGCAATTGCTGTTTTTCAAACATACTTTGATAGCGTCCACATTCCTCCCATTCCACGGAAACTCAAGCGCAAGCGGCAAATCTTTGATGGCATAGCGACCCAGATACTGCCCATTGGCAGCGTACACGTCGAACGAATCAACTGCTGTGCCTGGAGTGGTCAGGGGGGCTGCGAAGTTGAGAACCAGCTTATAGGTGGAGTCCGAGGTGCAAGCGCCTGTTTCTACGCGCATGTTTCGAATAACACAGGGCGCTGGTGGTGTGCAGGGCGGCACATCAATGGTAACCTTGGTGCAACAATTGGGGTTGTCGTTGATGCAAATGCGGAGCGTCTCTGTCGGCGAAGAGGTGCCGGGCAACGTCAGGACGATGGGCAAGTCAGCTAAAGGAAATGTGCCCAAAGACAGGTTGTTGCTCGTCCAGACCTCGAATAATTTGTTGTTTGGGTTCTTGACTTTGAAGTCCAACTTTACTTGGTATCGGCCGCCGGGCAGGCAATCACCTGTGCTGGCCTTTACATCGTAAATTTCGCAAGGGCCTGACTGAGTGCAGTTTGGCCCGAAGAATTGCTTCACGCCGCAACAAGGTGGCGTGGAGGGTGCATTGCTTTTCAAGCATACTCTCACAAAGCTGCCTAAGCCGGCGCCTGCGGGGAAGTTCTTAATGGTCAGTGGGAGTTGGTTCAAGTTGTAGGTGCCTAAGTTGACACCGTTTCCAAATACTTCAAATTCGTCGCTCGTCGGGTTTTTGACCTTGAAATCCAAGTCGACCTGGAACGTAGAGTCTGACGTGCAATCGCCAATTTCGACGACGAGGTCGGTAATGGCACACGGGGCTACCTGGGCAGCCATCGGCAGGGTGCTGGCTAACAGCCAGAGCAAAAATGGAATAACCTTCGGGATACTCATAAGATGACATGTTTTAAGTGTAAAGGGTGGATTAGACGGGCTAATGGATGCACGAGGCCTGTTGAGCGCTTCACGTGACCCGTTATTTTTCCCAGAAAAATGTATTTTGGCTATTTGACGTCAAAAATGGAGCGGATGAAAGCGGACGGTGCCTCTGTCGGTCCACTCGAGAGCAGGAGCCGGCACTTTGATGATGTTAATGGCCCCTGCCAGCGTACGCAGCAAGCGGCTGCGCGTGGGGATACGGGTTAGGTCCACATCCAGCGAGAGGTAAAACTGACGCGTGCGCGGATATTGCTGCGGGTCCACCCGGTAGAAGTCACAATTAGGTCCATAGCAGTTGCGATTGCCCTTCCATTCATAGCCCTCCGCCACGTATAAGTTTTGTGCGCCCATGCCTACCGCTATATTAAGCCAACGCGGCAACCAAGTGGCTCGGTCTTTTGGGAAAAACGAGCGCGGGTTCACGGAAGCCCATACCGTCATGGCATTGTAGTCTTTGAGCAACAACGTCAGCAGCCCGGTGCCATAAATCGCTCGGGCGCGCCCTTCCAGAGTGCCCCAGTTCTCGCTGCCCGGCGGCGAGAAAGGATAGAGCCGCTCCGTAGGATAGCGCTGCGGCGATGTGCTCAACTTCATCAGGATGCGTTGTTCACCCCAGCCCAACTGCTGCGCCAGAAACATGCCCGAACCCAGCAGATTGGCTCCTACATCGCTCCAAGAGAACCCCCATTGGGAGGAAAAGCCATCGAAAGCCTCCAGAGAAGTCATAATAAGCTGGCTACCCGCAAAGCCAAGCCAGGCCGACGTTTTGGGCTTTATGCCCGCCCAGCGCACACCGCCATAAATCCAGCGACTTTGGTTGTACGACATCAGCCAGTGCCCCATTTTATCCATCTGGTTCCACTGAGGCAAATCATTGAATGTGTGAAACTTACTCGTAGGGTAATTGTTGTACCACTCGTTATGCAGCACTACCATAGCACTGCCATAAGCGGCAGCACTTAAGCCCACACCTACCCAAAAACGCGGAGCATGAAAAGAGTCGGCAGGCGTCAGCGAAAGTAAAGGCAGACGCGTTTGAGCCGTCAACCAAAACGGCAAACACCACAGAATGACTAATAAATAGCGGCGAGAGACAGAGATCAAGGCAGGAAAAAACATAGTGAGCAGATGGCAGGAGTGGATTAAGTAGCAAAAATGCAGCCTCAGAACCGCTCAAAAAGTGCGGCAATTTTAGGCCCAAAAATAACCACCCCAACAACGGCCGCGCCCAATGCACCCAACAATACCGCTCCAGCGGCAGCATCTTTAGCTTTACCCGCAAGCGGATGATAGGTCGGCGAAATTAAGTCGGTTAGATATTCCAGCGCCGTATTGACTGCCTCTAAGGCCATGACTATCGCCATGCACAATACTATGGCGGCCCATTCTAAGGAAGAAATCTTCAAAAAAAGCCCAGCCATTACCACAGCTACCGCTGCTGCTGTGTGAAGGCGAGCATTTCGCTGCGTTCGCCACACATCCGCCAGCCCTCTAAAAGCATCGCGAAAAGCGCGTACAGTCATAAATCAAGAACTTTTTTTGGTGCAAAGTACAGGCTGGTTGAGGATGCACACAAAAATTCTACACCGGTGGTCGTTGGCAACTCATCAACGGCAGCTTACCTTTGTGCCCGCTTTCGATGGAAAGCCTGAGTGAGGAAACTCGTCTTTTCGGAGAGATGTCCGAGTGGTCTAAGGAGCGCGCCTGGAAAGTGCGTATACGCCAAAAGCGTATCCAGGGTTCGAATCCCTGTCTCTCCGCCGCTCAAAGGAGAGGTGCCGGAGTGGTCGATCGGGCTTGACTCGAAATCAAGTGTACTCTTACGGGTACCGTGGGTTCGAATCCCACCCTCTCCGCTTCAAGCCCGGTAGCTAAAAAGCTGCCGGGCTTTCTTTTTAGGGCTAAAGGTACCCTATTTCGTTTGGGTATTCGCTCGCAGCCACACGAACGGCGCGTATATTTGTTGTGCGGTGGCTCTGTGCCGCCGCCGTTCCGCCCGCCCGAAGCAAGCGCGGGCGTCACCATAGTGCAGAGCGAGTGCCCTATTTTTCTCGGGTGCTCGCTCTCTTGACAAAAGCCTTAGGCTTATGCCCATCCGATGGCTCTCACACGCACAGCCCTTTGCACTGCTGCTCCTGGTGTTCGCCTACACATGGCTGTACGGCACAAAAGGCATTAACGAAACGGATGGCGGTTTCCTGACTGGCCTGGCCTGGCAGCTCCTTAACGGCAAGGCGCTGTATGCTGATGTAGTGTATGTGCGGCCCCCTTTGCCCGTGTGGCAACGGGCTTTTGAATTGATGCTACTGCCGGAGGCGTGGGCCGTATTAGGTGAGCGCCTCATTTTCTACCTCAAGGTAGCAGCCTATAGTGCGTTGGGGGCGTTTATACTCCTGCCCGCGCACCCTAGTCGCTGGGCGGTTGCTTTGTTTGCCTTTGTCCTTTCGGCGCACCATTACCCGGCCATGGCCTGGCATACAGTGGATGGTTTGTTTTGGGGGGCGTTGGGCTTGTGGGTGCTTTTTCGCCATCCTACTCGTTGGAGTGGCGTGTTGGCGGGCGTCTTACTGGCAGCCTCTATGTTGTGCAAGCAGTCTTTTTATCCGATAGCAGCCATCGGCGTGGGGGTGGCAGCGTGGCGCTACTCCTGGCGCTACGCCGTCCAGGTAGGGCTTGGGCTGGCTCTGGGCTGGGCTGCATTTGCCGCATACTTGCAGACCTTCAAGCTTTGGGATGGTTTCTGGCAGATGACCACAGGCGCTACATCACTGACTCAGGCTGTGCAACACGGGGGTCTAGATTACTTTCGCATACACCCGGCCGTTGCTCTACTCAGTATGCCCTGCCTGGCTGCGGCGTGGTGGTTAGGGGTTAACCGACCACACTCCTTGTGGGCGTTGAGGAGCTGGGTGACTTGGTGGTTCGTGCTGGGCGCAACATACCTGTGGTCTGTTTTTGTGCGCCACGAGTTCACTGTGCCATTTGCCCAGTTGCGTCTGTTGTTCTGGGTCGCCAACACATACGCTCTGTGGCAATGGCACCACGGCATGTGGTCGAGCCATCGATTGGCCCGATACACCGCCTTAGTCGGCCTAAGCTGGTGCGCAGCCGTGAGTTGGGGATACAACTTGCCTATACTTTTTAGTGTGCCTTGGATCTTTGCGCTCTGGGATGCTACTCGACGGTTAGGACTGACGACACGCGTTTCGCTCTCGCGGATTGGGCTTCCCGCTTTTGTGGGGCTGTTCGCCGTGTTTGCCGTCAGCGGCGAGTGGGTCTACCGCGACGGCAGGCGTTCCGACATGACTATGCCTTTAGGCGACATATTTCCAGCACTAACAGGTATTTGTAGCACGCCACAAAAAGCCGCTCTCTACTCCGACTTAGCCCGCCTCATGCGACGCTATGGCCCAGAGGCAACTGTATTGCCGGCTTTTCCGCAGGCCAATTTTCTAACGCAAACCAGCCCACCCCTGCCCTTAGACTGGGTGGTGTCGCGCGAAATGGGCCGTTATGCTGGCTTCGTGGAGGCCGAAGCAAGGCGCCGAAAAGCTGTTTTCTTCTTGGAAAAAACAGCGCTGCCCGCCCTCGACACCGATCCCGAGCTTACCCTTGTTAAGCAGTTATATGACCAGGGAAAAGTGCTGGAAGAAACCCCCTTTTTCCGCGTCTTTTGCTTGCCATGAAGACCGCTTACGGCCTCAAAGGCGCGTCTGCCCTAATTCGAGCAATAGGTTGAACTCTGCCTCCGTGAGTGGCATGACGGATAACCGCGGATTGCGCACCAGCCCTATCTGCTGAAGCCCGGGGTGTGCCTTGATCTCCGCAAGTGGCACCGGACGCTCGAGCGCCCGCACCGGCGATACGTCCACGGCCACCCAGTCGCCTTTTGTCGCTGTGGGGTCGGGATAATGCTCGCGAGTTACACGCGCCACCCCCACTACTTCCAAACCGATGTTACTGTGATAGTACAAACACAAATCACCTGCGTGCATTGCCCGTAAATTGTTGCGTGCCTGGTAGTTGCGAACACCATCCCAGCGCGTAACACCATCGGCCACTAGCTGCTGAAAACTGTAAACATCGGGTTCAGACTTGACAAGCCAATATTGCATAGCGTCTCTCCTCTTTTGAGTTCTACGCCAGCAAAGATGGCTTTCTTCCTCTTAAAGCCCTTAGGCAAACGCTAATAGAAGAGTGCCGAGAGCCGTACCACATAACTTCCCACTCTTTGCAGGAGTAAGGCCGCTTAGGGTTTCTTTTGCACAGATACCGCACCCATGCCCGAAGGCGTACCGCTTACTTCCACCTCAATATCTTTTGGGATAAATACGACGTACGTCACTGTTTCGCGAACTTCCTCCCCTTTGATTTTAACCACTCGCTGTAAGTTAGGTGCTGTGATCACTAAGAGGTTGGAGGTCATGTCGCCCTTTAGGTCGTAACGCCCCACTTTTGCTAACTGTTCTACGGTAGAGGTATTGCTTGAGGGCAAAGTCACGTGTATCTCAATGCGTACGGTGGGCTGATTCCAAATTTTAAGATCTACAGTGCCAGGTAAGTCAAACTTGATTTTATCAACTCCCTCGGCGTTGAACGATTTAGTAAAAGTCTTGCCTCCCGTTTGGGCAAGAGCAATGCCGACCAACCCGGTCAAGCATATGGCCAAAAAGATGATCCGTTTCATGGCAGGCCTCTTTTTTATTTGCGACAAAGTAAAGCTTTTTTTTTGCAGAAAACAAGTTTTTGCTTAAATAAAATTGCAAATAATTTACATTAATCCTACTTTACATGTATGAGCACTTGCGCATCGGCTAAATAACACACCCTCCCGATTTGCGCCTGAGATGAAGCAAGAGCCTATCTTTGCTGTTGTCGTTTTTTTCTTAGTGTACCATTGGCTCATTCGGTAACCCTCTTAGCCATCGAATCTTCTTGTGACGATACTTCCGCCGCAGTGATACAGGACGGTCGGGTGCTATCCAATTGCACAGCTAACCAAGAGGCCCATCGGCAATACGGCGGAGTGGTACCTGAGCTGGCCTCGCGCGCGCACCAAGCGAACATCATCCCCGTTGTAGAGCAGGCGCTTAGGCTGGCAGGGGTACGCAAGGAAGGGCTATCTGCCGTAGCATTCACGCGTGGTCCTGGGCTAATGGGATCGTTACTCGTAGGTACTTCGTTTGCCAAAGCACTTGCCCTTAGTTTGGAAATACCCCTCGTAGAGGTGAACCACTTACAGGCGCACGTGCTGGCGCATTTCATTGACGAACCTAAGCCCACCTTTCCTTTTTTGTGTTTGACCGTCAGTGGGGGGCACACGCAGATTGTGCTGGTACGCGAGACTGACGACATGGAAGTGATAGGCCAAACGCTGGACGATGCCGCCGGCGAGGCCTTCGACAAGGCGGGTAAATTGCTGGGGTTGGGCTATCCAGCGGGACCCGCGATTGACTGCCTGGCACAAAAAGGGCAGCCGCGCTTTGCTTTTCCTGAAGCCCATGTGCCAGGGCTAAATTTTAGCTTCAGCGGTCTAAAAACCGCTATTCTCTACTTCTTACGCGAACAAACGGCGGCCGATCCTCAGTTCATTGAGAAGCACCTGCCCGACCTCTGCGCGTCCGTGCAGCACACTGTTGTCTCTATGCTGCTGAAAACCCTCCAGCGCGCCGCCCGCCAAACGGGCATTCGCGAAGTGGCGCTGGCGGGTGGGGTGAGCGCTAACTCAGCGCTCCGACAGCGCTTCGAGGCGTTGGGCCATGAGGAAGGCTGGAGCACCTATGTTCCTAAACTGGAGTATTGCACCGATAACGCTGCTATGATTGGCATAGCGGCTTATTTCAAGTACCTCCGCGGCGAGTTCTGCGGCCAAGACGTGGCCCCTTACGCCAGAGGCTTCCAACCCTAAAAGCAGCGAGGGAGAACCCATCATTTAACCAGCCCTCCCTCGCAAGATGATGCACAAAGGCATGCGTTAGCGTTTTGTCCGTCACTTATCGGCCTTGTCCATGTAGCCAATCTGGAAAGGCGTTGTTGCCTGCTGGCGATAGTCGCGGACAAAGCCAAACTTATTGCCTTCAGGCACTGGCTGCGCATAGGCCCTGCCCGAAAAACCGTCGTTGCAATCTACAGCAATACCTAAACCCAATAGGCGGCCTTCACTGTCAAACTCCACGCGGTCGTACTCAATACGAACGCCCATGACGGAGAGTTCCTCCTGGATGTTATTGAGATCTTGCTGGGTATAATGGCGCTGAAAGTACACTTCCACTTTAGGGACACGCTGAGCAGACAGCGCACTCACGCCGGCCATGAACAAGGTAACAAGGAGCAGTAATTGGCGCATGATGACAGGTTGTTTTTTACTGTGAAAAAGTCTACTAAATGCTGCGAAAATAGCGCGACGCCAAGGAGGCGGCGAAGGAAACTCGACGGTTTAACATTCTCGAAACGCCCTGCCGCTAAGAACCAGCGTACGAAGCGGAAAGGCGCTTGCACTACGTGCCTTTAACCAGACGGTTATTTTCATCTGGAAACACCGCTACCGGGCGGAAGGTCCGGGCTTCTTCGGGCGTCATGAAGGCATAAGAGATGATGATGACGACGTCGCCTACTTGAACCAGTCGAGCGGCGGCACCGTTGAGGCAAATGACACCGCTGCCGCGTTCGCCACGGATGACATACGTTTCAAAACGCGCCCCGTTGTTGTTGTTGACCACCTGTACGCGTTCGCCTTCCACGATATTGGCTGCGTCGAGCAGGTCTTCATCAATGGTGATACTGCCAATGTAGTTCAGGTCGGCCTGCGTAACGCGCACTCGATGGATTTTGCTTTTAAATACCTGAATAAGCATGATCAAGGCAATTTTTGACCGGCTGTTGTAACGCTGCGAAGGCGCCAGAGTAACTACCGGCTCGCAAAGGTAGGCCTGTGCAACGTCATTTGTTGGTAATGTGGCCCGTTGGCTTTGCCTGAAAGCCGTTGCTCTACTTTTGCAAGCACCCACTAGTGGGCCCTCTTGCGTGCGCACATTGACTTGAACGGATAGGCTATGCCCGACACTCACTTGTATTATGTCCCCAAACCGACGGGCGACTTAGTGGCCCTAGATGAAGAAGAAAGCCGCCATCTGCTGACTGTGATGCGTCGCCGCACCGGCGACTTAGTGCAGCTGACGGACGGACAAGGCGTGTTCTACGATGCCGAACTGGTGGAGGCAACAAAGCGCCAGGCTTACGTCCGCGTAATCGCCACCCATTCTGTGCCTGCGCCGGCAGGCAGGCTCCACGTGGCCATTGCACTTACTAAACAAATAGACCGGTTTGAATGGTTTTTGGAAAAGGCTACGGAATTGGGGGTAGGTCGCATCACTCCTCTTCTATGTCATCGCTCGGAACGCACATCGTTCAGGGCAGAGCGGCTGGAAAAAATCCTTGTTGCAGCCCTAAAGCAATCGCTGCAAGCATGGCTGCCTCAACTGCAGCCACTGACGCCATTGGCTGACGTAGTTAAGCAGGCCGCTGAGCCTGTGCGTGGCATCGCTTGGTGTGGTGACTTTGCGCGCACCCCTCTGCAGCGGTTGCTCCGGCCGGGCGTTGACGCGTTAGTGCTCATCGGGCCAGAGGGTGATTTCACGCTGGAGGAGGTTGCTCTGGCGCAGGCCCATGGCTTTGTTGCCGTTAGCCTCGGCGCCTCGCGCTTACGCACCGAAACGGCTGGCTTGTTGACCGCAGCGGCTTATCGCCTCCTGTTGTCAGAGTGAAACTGGCGCTCTGCTGCTTCGAGGAGGAGGAAAGTAAAATGCCCTGACGAAGTAGCACGCGAAGCGCAGCGACACCTGCCAAAAAGTCAGCGCCGTTTTGATAAAATGCCATTTTGGCGCAAAAACACAGACTTTACGGGCGTTGGAAGTAAATTTGAAGGGCTGAGGGAGTTGCTTTTTTAAAAAAAATAAAACCTCACCTCCGGTGGAGGAGGCCTGAAAACATTGTTATGACTTACGATAATTTCACGATTAAAGCCCAAGAGGCGCTCGCGCAGGCACAGCAAATTGCCGCCGGTTACGAACAGCAAAATGTAGACACGGCCCACCTGCTTAAGGGCATGTTGGAAGTGGACGAGTCGGTAGTTGGTTTCTTGCTGGGTAAAGTGGGCGCCAACCCTAAGCGCATAGAAGAGCGGCTCAATCAGCTGATCTGGGAAATCCCCAAAGTAAAGGGCGCTGACAAGCAATACCTAACTCCCGACGCAAACAAGGCCATCACCGTGGCTAAAGCACTGCTAAAAGAGTACGGCGACGAGTATATCTCGCTGGAGATCTTGTTGCTTGGAATTGCCAAAGGCGCAGACAAAACCGCCCGCCTCCTGCGCGAAGAAGGTGCTTCGCCAGAAGCCTTGAGTAAAGCCATTCAGGAACTACGAAAAGGCCGCAAGGTAACCGACCAAAGCACTGAGCAGACGTACAACGCTCTGCAGAAATACGCTATCAACCTTACCGAGTTGGCCGAAGCGGGCAAGTTAGACCCCGTCATCGGGCGCGACGAGGAGATTCGGCGCGTGTTGCACATCCTCAGCCGTCGGAAAAAGAATAACCCCATTTTGATTGGCGACCCCGGCGTAGGTAAAACAGCCATTGTAGAAGGCATCGCCTGGCGCATTGCACGCCACGATGTGCCCGAAAACCTGCGCTCCAAGCGCATTTTCGCCTTAGATATGGCGGCACTCATCGCCGGTGCTAAGTATAAGGGCGAGTTCGAAGAACGCCTGAAAGCGGTGGTCAAAGAAGTAGTCGAGTCCAACGAGCAAGTCATCCTCTTTATTGACGAAATCCACACGCTCGTGGGGGCAGGTGGCGGCCAGGGTGCTATGGACGCCGCTAACATCCTTAAACCAGCCTTAGCGCGCGGCGAGCTGCGCACCATCGGCGCCACGACCCTTGACGAATACCAGAAGTACTTCGAAAGCGACAAAGCCCTGGAGCGTCGTTTCCAGTCGGTGTTTGTAGATGAGCCCAGCGTGGAAGACACGATTTCCATCCTGCGAGGGCTGCGCGAACGCTATGAGAACTATCACAAGGTGCAAATCCTCGACGAGGCCATTATCGCCGCTGCTGAACTGTCGCACCGCTACATCAGCGAGCGCAAACTGCCCGACAAGGCCATTGACCTCATCGACGAGGCCGCAGCTAAACTGCGCTTAGAGCTCGACTCCGTCCCGGAAGAAGTGGACGAACTCGACCGCAAATTGCGCCAACTCGAAATCGAACGGGAAGCCATCAAGCGCGAAAAAGACGAGCGCAAATTAGAGCTGCTAACCAAGCAAATTGAAGACTTGCGCGAAAAACTCGACACTCTGCGCAGCAGATGGCAGCAAGAGCGCGAAATAGCAGAGGCCATTCAAGCCAGCAAACAGAAACTGGAAGACCTGCAACTGCAGTATCAGCGCGCCGAGCGAGAGGGCAATTTCGAGCTGGCTTCGCGTATCAAATACAGTGAAATACCCGCTCAAGAGGCTGCGCTGAAGGCTGCTGAAGCCAAGCTGGCGGAGCTTTCGCCCGAAAATCGCATGACTAACCAGGCCGTTACCGCCAACGACATCGCCGAGGTCGTGGCGCGCTGGACGGGCATCCCGGTAGCCAAGATGCTCCGCGGTGAGAAGGAGCGCCTCCTGCACTTAGAGGACGAACTGCACAAGCGCGTTGTAGGCCAAGATGAAGCGGTGGCGGCCGTGGCTGACGCCATCCGGCGCAGCCGCGCCGGGTTGAGCGACCCGGACAAGCCCATTGGATCCTTCATCTTTTGCGGTCCTACGGGGGTGGGTAAAACAGAATTGGCCAAAGCCCTAGCTGATGTACTCTTCGACGACGAGCGCGCTATCGTGCGCATTGACATGAGCGAATATCAGGAGCGCCACAGCGTGTCGCGCTTGGTCGGCGCACCACCGGGCTACGTCGGCTATGACGAAGGCGGCCAACTCACGGAAGCCGTGCGCCGTCGGCCCTATACCATCGTATTGCTGGACGAAATCGAAAAAGCGCACCCCGACGTCTTTAATATCCTGTTGCAAGTACTCGACGACGGCCGCCTGACCGACAACAAAGGCCGCACAGCGAACTTTAAAAACACCATTATCATCATGACGTCCAACCTGGCCAGCGACCGCATCCAGCAAATGTTTGAGGACTACAGCGACCTGCACGCCGCTTATCAGCGCGCTAAGCAGGAAGTGATGGATGCCCTCAAGCAAAACCTGCGGCCCGAATTCCTCAACCGCATTGACGAGGTAATCGTGTTCCATCCGCTGCTCAAGAGCCAGGTGCGCGCCATCCTCGATATCTTGCTCGAGGACATCCGCGAAATGTTAGCCCGCCAGGAATTGAACGTCGAACTGAAGCCGGCGGCGGCGCAGTGGCTGGTAGAGCAGGGCTTCGACCCGCAATACGGCGCTCGCCCGCTCAAGCGCACACTGCAGCGCGAGTTTGTCAACGAGCTAGCCAAACACTTGCTGGCAGGCAATTACGGCAAAGGCGACACGGTCTTAGTAGACGCCGATGGAACCGGCCTGGTCTTTGGCCGTCGCTGGATAATGGACGGCAAGGAAATTACCACGGCACATCTGGAAGTGTAAGCCAACGACAGCACCTAAAAAAGTGCCTCCACACGGCAGCTTTGCCGCGTGGAGGCACTTTTTTTGCCGCCAAGGAGGGCGCTCTACAGCCCAGCCTTCCGGCGATATTCAACAATCAGCCCATCGCAGGCCGCTTCGATGAGCCGGAACACCGACTCAAATCCATCGGCGCCACCGTAGTACGGGTCAGGAACCTCGCGTCCCTCGTTGGGGTGGAGCACGTCGAGCAATAGCCGCACCTTTTGGCGATGCTCCTGGCGCGGTGCCAAGCGCAGCACGTCGCGAAGGTTCTGCACATCCATGACGAAAATGTGGTCAAATTGTTCGAAATCTTCAGGTCTGAACTGCCGCGCACGCTGGTCAGTGATGTCAATACCGAAATGCCGCGCTACAGCAATAGAGCGAGCATCGGGCAACTCTCCCACGTGCCAGGCGCCAGTGCCAGCGCTGTCCACCGTCCACGCTAACCCGTGCTGGCGGACTTTGTGCTTCAGGATACCTTCTGCCAAAGGGCTGCGGCAAATATTGCCGAGGCAAACCATGAGGATACGCATCAAAAAATCATGCTGTATTTGAGCATGAATGCGCCCGTCAGCTGCGTAGCTGGAGCCTCTCGATCCCCATCGTCGCCGTAAATGCGGTTTTTATTGGCATCGATGATCATTTTCAAGTTGGGGTCGTAGAAAGCTTCACCCAGCAAATCGAGCGACAGACCTTTGAATAGCTGAATGCTGAAATTGTTAGAAAAGAGCACTACCATGTTTTGCGGCTCTTTGAGGTAGTTGGAGAACAGGCGCAGCGCGCTGTTTACCGAAAGGCGATTGTTAAAATACTTGTTTTCGTAACGGCCTACCAGCTCCGAGCCCATGCCGAGGAAGTAGTTGTTGTACTCGATAACGTTGCCCTGGGCGTCTTTTGTGACCTCGTTGCCGTGAATGTCCAAGACGGCCAGCGAGTCGTCGCTGACGTAAATAAAGCGCACGGCTACTGGCGAGTACTGGAAGCTGAGGTGAGTGTTGGGTTTGTATGTAATGCCTGGCGAGAACTGCACGATGAGCGGCGACAGGAGGTCGGCCACGATGCGGTCGGGCTTGTTGTCAATAACCGTAGGGCGAAGGAAATTACTCCGATACGTTTGGAGGAGTTGCGACTGGGCGAGCAGGTCAGCCGAGACAAACCACTTATTGGCTGCGTCCACTTTATAGCCATAGGTAGAGGTCAGACGCAGGATATCCAGGTTTTTCAGAAACCCAGACGGCTGGGTTGGCGATGTGCGTCCTTGCTGTTGCAAGGCCAGTTGAAGCATTAGTTGGTTTTTCCAGAACGATCGCTCCGATAAGCGGTTGGCAGCCAAGGTGCCTAAGCCGCCAACGGTTAGGCGATTGGTGCCTGCACCGACGCGCGGGTTGATGATACCTAAACCGCTGAGGTCGAAGCCCAAGCTCCCGCCGAAACGCCAAAGCGTATCCCTCTGCGCAGCAGCAGTAGCGCCATCTTGCGCCGAGAGTGTAGTGGCCAGCGTACTTGCGAAAGCAAAAAGGAGAGTCAAAATGCGCATGATTCTATAGGTTTTGTTTATTAATTTACAATTCCGTAGCTTCTGGAGGCAGCAAATGGTCTTCTTGCCCATCAGGGTAAAAAATTTCTACCTTTTCGGTCATCATCTTGCTCATCGGCACAATGATGGCGCGTTCAGGCGTCTGCAAAATGAGCGAGGTCGCATCTATGTGCACTACCTTGCCGCGCACGCCAGCAATACGCACGTCCTGCCCGACTTGCACCTTGTCGCGGTTGTAATGGCTAGCAATGTAATTCGCCACCAGCTCCCGCGCGGCCAGACCATAACCTACCGCAAAGGCCAGCGCCAGAGCACCCACTATGACCGTCAAGTTGGCAGCAATAAAGCCCGTGTTGATTTTTGCTTGCGCCAAAGCACTGACCGCCACCGTAATGAACAAGAAATAGAACACTACTGTCCCTATCAGCCGCGCCGAAGGAATGCCCATGCTCTGACAGGTTCCCTGAACGATGCTGCGGATCATGTCCGACAGGAAAAGCCCAAGCAGGAAAAGCACAAAAGCCGAGAAAAGCGCAGGTAAATAGTCAATCAGGTCGCGCACCATGTCGGTAATGGCCGGCACGCCCAGGACATCGGTGGCGAAGATGATGAAGGCAAGCATGAGCAAATAAAAAACCATCTGCCCTGCCACTGCCGACAGCGCAATGCGCACGCCAGTGCGCTGCACTAAATCGATATCATTGAGCCGCTCGGCCAATCGGTCAATGCCTGCTAACGCTAACACGCGACGGACAATTCGCCGAAAAAAACCCGCAATGACACGACCCACTACCAAGATGAGCAGCGCAAAAAGGATTTTGGGCGCAGCCTCGGAAAAGCGATTCACCAACTCGGTAAACACGCCGTCTTTAATTTTTTCCCAGAAATCTCGAAACATAAGGGCAGGCAAAAGTGAACAATGAGCGAGGAGTAAAAAGCGGCTTTTAGCCTAAAACCGACCGGGCGGCTGGCGCCAATCCAGTGGCACATCGCTGCCTCGACCCGAAGGAAGACCGTTGCATACCTCCGACGCATGGCCACCCAACAAGTGGGCCGCCATGCGCAGCGCACAAGGCAGAAAAATATCGGCCACGCGGCCCGCACCCGTGGCGTTGCGCACCTGGCTGCATACCTGAAACTCCACATCCGGTGGCAACTGCGCCATCCACTCGTTTTCCAATCTCTTGAAGGCGTTGAAATTATTCATAAATAGCTCTATTAAATCGGTTGGGAAAATTTAGGACTCGAGGGGGTCGTGGCCGTACAGCTGGGCGTACACCTGCTGGGCACGGTGTTTGGCCCGCATGATTTGCATCTTGATAGCGCTCTCCGTTTTCTTAAAAAATTCAGCCATTTCCTTAATGGGCATGTCGTCCAAGTATTTCATGAGCAGCACAATGCGATCGCCTTCGTTCAAGTGGCGGAGCACCACCTCGAGGCGCTCCTGCTTCATCTCCAACAAAACGCTATCGGGCACTTCCGGCACCGGCTCCTCGCTCATGCGGCCTATGTCCTCGCCAATCGACACCGGCATCTTTTTCTTGCGTCGGATAAGGTCAATACAATAGTTGTAGGTAATCGAATACAGCCAAGTAGAAAACGCGGACTTTTCGTTAAAACGCGAAAGATTCAGAAAGACTTTGATGAAAATATCTTGAACGGCATCTCGAGCTTGGGCTTCGTCGGCCAGCATAGAAAGGCATTTGGCATACACTTTACCCGCATAGCGCCGATACAGCAGCGCAAAATAGTGCGGGTTCTGCTCCGCCAAGAAACGAGCGATTAACTCGGCATCCGAGGGCTGCGCACCGGTAGAAGATGGTGAGACTGCTTCCGTCAAGAGTGAGGCGAGAAGGTTTGTCGGTGAACAATGCCAAACAATTTTCGAGCACAAAGAGAAGAAAAAGCTCGGAAATGGCGCAGCCTTTGCCAACAAACCGCTCATGAGACGCCGAGACAGCGGTGAGTCACTCGTTGGCCAAGGGCTTTTTGCAAAAGAACAAAGTCAGCCTACCTTTGAAGCCGTATGTCGGGTTTTGGAGCGCTCGATAGGACAAGATGAAAGACACGTATCGGCATAAGGGTTTGCGCAAGCGCATGGTGGAAGCTTTACGGCAACGCGGCATCTCGGACGAGGCGGTGTTGGCTGCCATGATGGCTGTTCCGAGGCACTTTTTTTTGGATAAAGCGTTTGAAGAACACGCTTACGAGGACAAGCCCTTTCCTATCGGCCAAAAACAAACCATTTCACAGCCATTCACGGTAGCCTACATGACGATGCTACTGCGCGTGAAGCCCAACAACCGCGTCCTTGAAATAGGCACAGGGTCAGGCTATCAGGCAGCCATTCTGGCAGCCTTGGGTGCGCAGGTGTACACCTTAGAGCGCCAAGAAGCCCTTTACCTGCGCGCTAAGGCCTTGCTGGCCGAGTTGGGCATTCGAAACGTGCGCTGCTTCCTGCGCGACGGGTCTGGCGGCCTACCCGAATATGCCCCTTACGATGGCATCATCGTAACTGCAGGCGCCCCCATGGTGCCCGAGCCGCTCCGCCAACAGTTAGCCTTAGGAGGGCGGCTGGTTATTCCGGTGGGTGAAGAAGTGCAATACATGCATCGCTTCACCCGGCTCTCAGAGACCGAATACCGCGACGAAGTGTTCGAGGCTTTCCGCTTTGTACCCTTTTTAGAAGGCATTCACAAAAAAAACGAAGAGTGAAACAACGCTACCTGTTAACGCTCGCAGGACTCCTCCTGGAGCTGCCTTTACTCTTAGCCCAAACACGCTATGTGCATTGTGGCCGGCTGCTGACTATGAGCGACGAGCGCGTGCAAGAGAAAATGACTGTAGTGGTGCAAGGCGACACCATCGCACGCATAGAGGCGGGGTACTTAACCGCCCCGGCAGATGTTCAGGTGGTAGACTGGCGCGACTACACCGTGCTGCCCGGCCTCATCGATTGCCACGTTCACATAGAATGGGAGCAGAGCCGCTCCTCTTACACCGATGTTTACAAACTCAACGACACCGAGTCGGCTATTCGCGGCGTCGTTTACGCCGAGCGGACCCTGCGGGCAGGGTTCACTACCGTACGCGATTTGGGCGGACGCGGCGCTAATATCGCCGTGCGCAATGCTATCCGGCAAGGTTGGGTGCCCGGGCCGCGCGTGCTGACGGCAGGCAAAGCCATCAGCATCACCGGAGGCCATGGCGACCACACGACCGGCTCGCGCTTCGACCTCTTTGACCCCCCGCCCGGCTTTACCGAAGGTATTGCCGACGGCCCCGATGCTTGCCGCGCTGCCGTACGCCACCAAGTGCGTCGCGGAGCCGACCTTATCAAGGTAACGGCCACCGGCGGAGTCCTCAGCTTAGCCCGAGACGGCCTCTTACCCCATTACGCCGAAGACGAACTGGTAGCCATCGTACGTACAGCTCAGGACCTCGGCCTCCGCGTAGCAGCCCATGCTCACGGCGACGAAGGCGCGCGCCGGGCCATAGCCGCCGGGGTACATAGCATCGAGCACGGGACTTTCATGAGCGACCAAACACTGCAAATGATGCGCACCGCAGGCACTTGGTATGTGCCGACGCTCACCGCCGGCTGGGCTGTAAACGATAGCGCCCTGTACGCCCCGGGGTTCTTCCCAGAAGAAGTGCGCCCAAAGGCGCTCGGCATTGGCTCTAAAATTACCGAAACACTGAGGCGCGCTTATCAGCAGGGAGTGAAAATCGCCTTTGGCTCTGACGCAGGCGTCTTCCCTCACGGCAAGAACGCCCTCGAATTCCACTATATGGCCCGGGCCGGCATGAAGCCGTGGGACATCCTCCGCTCGGCTACGGTCAACGCCGCTGAGCTGTTGGGTTTAGAAAAACACATTGGGCGCATTGCTCCAGGTTATGCTGCCGATTTGGTGGCCGTGCGCAACAATCCGCTTGAAAACATCCGCACTTTGGAGCACGTAGTGGCGGTCATGCGAGCCGGTCGGGTTCTTATTAACGAATAGCCCCTCAGAGGGCACACAAAAAAGCCGAGCGACCTGACAACAGGCGGTCTCGGCTTTTTTCATGTGTTTAATCGGTGTAACGGCACCCGAAGCGCACGGCAGCACTGTGTTAGGAAAACAGGAAGGGCACTTCAGGACGGTTATGCCACTTCGCGGAGGGACGTTGCTGCGCGCCCTCGCCTCGGGGCCGCACATCCGAATGGCTTTTGCATCGGCTTCGCGCCGACTTATGCCGAGCAGGCCGTACAGGTTGGGTCGTCCAGACTGCACACCTTGCCCTGAACATCTTCCATGCGCAAGGCGTCCATCGCAGGCGGCGTGTGGCCGTGGCTCTCCGACGCGGGCGGCGGAGCAGCCTGACGCGCGAATTTGTTCTGGTGTTTTTCGCTCAACGTGAACTTGATGGGGTCCGTAGCCGCCTTGGAGCGCAAGTAATACATGCCGGTCTTCAGCCCCTTTTGCCAGGCGTAGAAGTGCATGGAAGAGAGCTTGGCAAAAGTCGGCGCCTCCATGAACACATTCAGACTCTGGCTTTGGCAGATAAAAGCCCCGCGTTCGGCGGCCATGTCCAAGATGACTTTCTGACTGATTTCGTAGGCCGTTTTATAGATATCGCGCACTTCTTTGGGTATGTCCTCGATACCCTGCACAGAGCCGTTGGCGGCCATGATGGCCTCGCGCATTTCCTCATTCCACAAGCCCAGTCGCACCAAATCGCGCATGAGGTGCTTGTTAACGACGATGTGCTCGCCGGCCAGGGTGCGCCGGGTGTATAGGTTGCTGGTATAAGGCTCGAAGCACTCGTTATTGCCCAAAATCTGACTGGTCGAGGCGGTCGGCATAGGGGCCACCAGTAGGGAGTTGCGCACACCAACCTTTTTCACGCGCTCGCGCAAGCTTGCCCAATCCCAACGGTCGGAAGGTTGAACACCCCACAAGTCGAACTGGAACAGCCCCTGACTCATGGGGGAGCCAGCGAACGTTTCGTAGGCGCCGTATTGCTCGGCCAGATTGCAGCTTTCGGTAACAGCGGCGAAGTAAATCGTCTCGAAGATGTCGCGGTTCAGTTGGCGCGCTTCTTCGCTATCGAACGGCAGCCCCAAAAGGATGAACGCGTCCGCCAACCCTTGCACGCCCAGGCCAATAGGCCGGTGGCGGCGGTTGGAGCGCTCTGCCTGAGGGATGGGGTAGTAGTTGATGTCAATGACCTTGTTCAGATTGCGCGTTACGACACGGGTAATTTCATACAGCCGCTCGAAGTCGAACTGTCCATCGCGCACAAACTTGGGCAGGGCTATGGAGGCCAGGTTACATACCGCCACCTCATCCGGCGAGGTGTACTCGATAATTTCTGTGCAGAGGTTTGACGAGCGAATGGTGCCCAGGTTCTTTTGGTTGCTCTTCTCATTGGCGGCATCTTTGTAGAGGATGTAAGGCGTGCCTGTCTCGATTTGGCTTTCCAGGATGGCATTCCACAGGTCGCGCGCCCGCACGGTACGGCGCTGGCGTCCTTCGCGCTCGTACTGGCAATAAAGAGCCTCAAATTTGGCACCGTAAACATCGAACAACCCAGGGGCCTCGTTGGGGCAGAACAGCGACCAGTCCTCGTCGTTCTTGACCCGCTCCATGAACAGGTCGGGCACCCACAGGGCGTAGAACAGGTCGCGTGCCCGCAATTCTTCTTTCCCGTGGTTTTTCTTCAGGTCGAGGAATTCGAAGATATCGGCATGCCACGGTTCCAGATAAATGGCAAAGGCACCTTTGCGCTTGCCGCCCCCTTGGTCTACGTAGCGAGCAGTATCGTTGAACACGCGCAACATGGGGATGATGCCGTTCGACGTGCCGCCGGTGCCTTTGATGTAGGAGCCGGTGGCGCGAATGTTGTGGATGCTCAAGCCAATGCCGCCGGCGCTTTGCGAGATGAGTGCGCAGCGCTTGAGCGTCTCGAAAATACCCTCAATGCTGTCTTCCGTCATGGAGAGCAGGAAGCAAGAAGATAGCTGCGGCTTTGGCGTGCCGGCGTTGAAGAGGGTGGGGGTAGCGTGGATGAACCAGCGCTCGCTCATCAGGTTGTAGGTCTCGATGGCGGCTTCGATGTCTTCGCCGTGAATACCCACCGCCACGCGCATGAATAGATGTTGCGGGCGCTCCACCACCTTGCCGTTCATGCGCATGAGGTAGGAGCGTTCCAGTGTTTTGAACCCGAAGAAGTCGAAATCGAAGTCTCGGTCGTGAATGATAGCCGCATCCAGTCGGTCCTTGTTCGCCATGACGATGCGGTAGGTGTCTTCGCCGATAAGGCCGGCGCGCTCGCCTGTTTTAGGGTCTATGTAGTGATACAGGTCGTGCACCACCCGGTGGAACGCCTTTTCTGTTTCTTTGTGCAGGTTGCTGACGGCGATGCGCGCAGCCAATAGGGCATAGTCGGGGTGTATGGTGGCCATGGTGGCGGCGGTTTCCGCCGCGAGGTTGTCGAGCTCGACGGTAGTTACTCCGTCGTAGAGGCCCAGAATGACCTTTTTAGCCACCTCAATGATGTTTACATAGCGGGTATCTAACCCGTAGCAGAGCTTGCGCAGACGCGCGGTAATTTTATCAAACGACACCTCTTCTCGGCGTCCAGAGCGTTTAACAACTTGCATATCAAATAATTTGAAGAAGATTCCACTGAAAAAAAAAAGCATAGCTTCCGCACCCAAGTGCAGGAGACGGGGGCGTATGCTAAGGGGTAAGAGTAATCGGTAAAAAACTGCCGTGCCCTGTCACGGTTGATAAGACACGGCAGCAATAGAAAGGTCAGGCTTCAGCCGTTTCATCCACTATTTCAGCGTCTGGAGCATTCTTTTTGACCGACTCGATACCGTTATCGCGCGAGTCCTCAGAGGCGTACATCTGGCTTTGGCCAATCACTTGGCCGTTACTTGCCTTTAATACGAAATAAGATTTACCATTAGCTGCTACTTTTCGTTCGAAGCGACTATCCTCTTGAGCATTCTTTTTGACTGACTCCACGCCGTTGAGGCACGATGCCTTGGAGGCATAGCCTTCGCTCGACAGAATAACTTGGCCATTGGTCGCTAGCAAGTTGAATTGAAATTCGCCATTGCTTCGCTTGCTAATAACAAATTTACCCATAGCAAAATGGTGTGTATTTTGGTGAAAAACTAAAAATCGGCGTCCGTAGTAAAGGTTTGCTCTTCTCGTTTGGCCAACACACCAGCCTTCTGATAATCCCCTACGCGTTTTTCGAAGAAGTTCGTTTTGCCTTGGATAGAGATCATGTCCATCCAGGGGAAGGGATTCGACGTGCCAAATACTTTAGGCACGCCCAGCGCCACCAGGAGGCGATCCGCCACAAACTCGATATATTGGCTCATGAGCTCAGCATTCATACCGATCAGCGAGACGGGCAGTGCGTCCATGACAAACTCCTTTTCAAACTCCACCGCTTCCGTGATAATGGCTTGCACTTCTAAAGGCTTCAGCTTGTGGCGAAGCATAGAGTAGAGTAAGCAGGCAAAGTCGCAGTGCATACCCTCATCGCGGCTGATCAGCTCGTTAGAAAACGACAGCCCAGGCATCAGGCCGCGCTTCTTGAGCCAAAAAATGGAGCAGAAAGAACCTGAAAAGAAGATGCCCTCTACTGCTGCAAAAGCAATAAGGCGATGCGCAAACGATGGGGCGTTCTCAATCCATCGCAGCGCCCACTGGCCTTTTTTGGCTACACAGGGCAAGTTTTGCAAGGCGTTAAACAAAAAGGCCTTTTCCTGTGGGTCCTTGATGTAGGTGTCGATAAGCAGCGAGTAAACCTCCGAGTGGATGTTTTCGATAGCAATTTGGAAACCATAAAAGCAGCGGGCCTCAGGTATCTGCACCTCGCGCATGAAATTGAGCACCAGATTCTCGTTGACAATGCCGTCCGAAGCGGCGAAGAAAGCCAACACGTGCTTGATGAAGTGCCGCTCGTCGTCGTTCAGCTTTCGGTCCCAATCTTGTAGGTCTTGTTGCAGGTCAATTTCCTCGGCAGTCCAAAAGGAGGCTTCTGCTTTTTTGTACCACTCCCAAATACGAGGATACTGAATGGGTAGCAATACGAAGCGGTTAGGGTTCTCCGCCAAAATCGGCTCTGCATATGGGTGGTCTTCCTTAATCATAAAGCGGTGGTAGTATTGTTGATAGACGTTTGCTAAAAAACGGAGAGGCTCTCAGCGTAGAATAGCCTGAGGCCGATAGGTAATGAAGCGTGCAGGTAGATGAGAGAGCCCCCTATTTTTTGAAAAAAGAGGGGAAATTGCCTAGGGCGAAGGCGATGGGGTGAATTGGAACGATAGCGAGAACAAAAGTACCGAGTGAAACCGCAGCAGCAAGACAATTTTCCCACAAAATGTGGGGAATTTACTTAAGATGCTGAATAACAGAGGTATTTTTTACGAAGGAAAAATGTCCACAGTGTGGATAACTCATTGTGGAAATTTTTTGCCCCTATACCTTTTTGCTAAAAGCGTCTGCCGGCGGTCGAAACGCCTAAAGGGCTGCCCGCAGGGGGCAAGGGTGTGCTACCTTTGATCGGTAAAATACCGCGTCGTAGACACATGGATTTTTCTTTTCACGGCAAGCGCGTGTTAGTCACCGGCCACACGGGTTTTAAGGGCGCTTGGCTAAGCCTTTGGCTCGACCGGCTGGGCGCTCAGCTATCGGGTATAGCCCTCGATCCACGCACCGAGCGCGACGTTTTCGTCCTCAGCGGTCTGGGCGAACGCCTGCGCGACCATCGCGCCGATATCCGCGACCTGGATGCCGTGCTGCGCATTTTTGCCGAAGAGCAACCCGAAGTTGTTTTCCACTTAGCTGCCCAGCCTTTGGTGTTGGCCAGCTATGAGGACCCAGTGGGCACTTTTGCCACCAATACGCAAGGCACGGTGCACATCCTCGAGGCCATTCGGCACACGCCCTCTGTGCGCGCAGCTGTGCTCATAACGACCGACAAGTGCTATGAAAACCGAGAGTGGGTTTATGGCTACCGCGAGAGCGATCCCATGGGCGGCCACGACCCCTACAGTGCCAGCAAGGGCGCCGCAGAGTTGGTCATTGCTGCCTACCGGCGTTCGTTTTTCCACCGGCCGGGCAGTGCTGCTATTGCTTCAGCGCGTGCGGGCAATGTCATTGGCGGAGGCGACTGGGCGGACTATCGCCTCGTGCCCGACATTGCACGCGCTATCGAAAGTGGCCAGGTGCTTTCCATCCGCAACCCTCAGGCAGTACGGCCCTGGCAACACGTGTTAGAGCCGTTGGGGGGGTATTTGCTCCTGGCCCAGCGCCTATTGGAGGCGCCTGAATCTTTTGCCGACGCGTGGAATTTCGGCCCCCTGCCGCACAGCATTCAGCCCGTCCGCGCGGTGTGCGATGCCTTCTTTGAGTATTTCCGCCAGCACCTGCCCTCTGCCAACGAGCACCCCGGCTGGCGCGATACATCCTCGCCGGAGCAGCTCCATGAGGCTGGCCTGCTCATGCTGGACATCAGCAAGGCCTTGCACCGCCTCGGTTGGCAGCCCGTGCTCTCATTCCGGGAAATGGTGGCCCTTACAGCCGACTGGTACGCCCGCTACCGCACGGAGTCGGTTTACGCCTTGTGTCAGGAGCAACTCCAGACGTACGAACGCCTCTGGCAAGCCCGAGCGCAGTAGGCTTGTACGTGCGCTTGCTCACCGCTTCCCTGGAAGCTACAGGCCCTCATTTATATTTAACAAATGCCTCGCCAAGCCCTCGGGCTCCGCGTACCTTCGCGCCCAAAAACGCACATGGCAAAGGCTTCTTCCTCCGCTACCGACTTGCGAAAAATTCGTACGGCCCTCCTTTCGGTGTATGCCAAGGACGGCCTCGAACCCGTAGCGCGACGGCTGCACGCCCTGGGCACAGTGCTCTACAGCACTGGCGGTACCCAAACCTATTTGGAAAAACTCGGCCTCCCGGTAGTGTCGGTAGAAGCGCTGACAGGTTACCCTAGCATCCTGGACGGGCGAGTAAAAACGCTGCATCCCGCCATTTTCGGCGGGCTGCTGGCGCGCCGCGAAAAGAAGCACCTGGACCAATTGGCGCAATACAACATCCCGGAGATTGACTGCGTCATTGTAGACCTTTACCCATTCGAAGAGACGGTAGCCAGCGCGGCCGATGAGGCAGAAATCATCGAAAAAATTGACATCGGCGGTGTGTCGCTCATCCGTGCCGCCGCCAAGAACTGGGCTGAGGTAGCCGTTGTGGCTTCGCGCGATGATTACAGCGCGTTTTTGGAGGTCTTGGAGCGCAACGACGGACACACAACCGCTGCCGATCGCCGCGAATTGGCGCGCCGAGCCTTCAAGGTTACCTCCAATTACGACATCGCCATTTTCAACTGGTTCAACGAAGGCACGACGGACATTGCCTTCAAATACTCCATCCACCGCTCTGATATTTTGCGCTATGGCGAAAACCCCCACCAAGCGGGTGTTTTCTTTGGCGACTTTAGCCAAATGTTTGAAAAGCTCAACGGCAAGGCGATCTCTTTCAATAACCTGCTTGACATAGACGCGGGCGTGCAGCTGATGCGCGAGTTTCACTTGGGCAAGCCGACGTTTGCCATCCTGAAGCACACGAACGCCTGCGGTGTAGCGCGTCGGCACACTTTAATAGAAGCTTGGCGGGCTGCCCTGGCCTGCGACCCCGTATCGGCCTTTGGCGGCATCTACATCACCAACACCCGCGTTGATTTGGCTACCGCCGAAGAGATTAACCGTCTGTTCTACGAAGTGCTGATTGCTCCTGATTTCGAGCCTGACGCGTTGGAGGTGCTGCGAAAAAAAGAGCAGCGCATTTTGTTGAAAATTCGCGATTTCTACGTGCGCCCTCGCAGCTTCCGCAGCCTGCTCAACGGCGTCGTGGAGCAAGACACAGACCTGAAAACAGAAACGGAGGCCGATTTGCGCCCTGTCACTAAGCGCCTGCCCACGCCTAAGGAGGTAGGCGAGATGCTTTTCGCTGCGCGCTGTGTTAAGCACTTAAAATCGAACGCCATTGCTTTGGTCAAGGAGCGCCAACTCATCGGCATGGGCTGTGGTCAGCCCTCGCGCGTGGATGCGCTGCGCCAGGCTATTGCCAAGGCGCGTTCTTTCGGGTTTGACCTCAATGGCGCCGTCATGGCATCCGATGCCTTTTTCCCCTTCCCTGACTGCGTAGAAATCGGCCATGAGGTGGGCATTACAGCCATCCTGCAGCCCGGTGGCTCCATCAAGGACCAAGACAGCATCCGCGCTTGCGACGAGCGCGGCATGGCCATGGTATTCACCGGCATTCGGCATTTTCGGCATTAACGCCGAAAACAGGCACACGGTCTGGCGGCTTCACACGGCCATGGGATCGGGCTTGTCGGCCTCAATGCCGTATTTTTTCATAAAGGCTAACACCGCTTTCTCCGATACGCTGCCTTGCTGCTGTAGCAGCCGAACAGCGGCAAAGGCAATGTATTTGGCACTGACCTCAAAATAGTTGCGTAGGTTCTCGCGGCTATCGGAAAGACCAAAACCATCAGTGCCCAGCGCGGTGAAGGGCTGAGGCATCCATGGCGCCAGACAGCCCGCAGTGAGTTTGACCCAATCACTGGCCGCTACGAAGACGCCACTTTCGCCCTGCAACGCCTGCTGCAAGTAAGGCACTTGAGAAGGCTGGTCAGGGTGGAGGCGGTTGAAGCGATCGCAAGCCAAAGCATCGCGATACAGCTCACTCCACGACGTTGCGCTCCAGATGTCGGTACTCACTCCTTCGGCCTCGAGGATATCGGCGGCTTTTAGAGCCTGGTCCATGATGATGCCGGAGGCCATCAAGTGAGCTTTTACGTTCGATTTTGCCGACTTTTTACTGGAGCGCCGGTAACAGTACAGGCCGCGGCGAATGCCTTCCTCAGCCCCTTCAGGCATGGGTGGCATTAGCAAGTTTTCGTTGTAGAGGGTGATGTAGTAAATCTTGTGCTCGTTGTTGACGTACATGCGGCGGATACCGTCGTGTACGATAACCGCCAATTCGTAAGCAAAAGCTGGGTCGTAGCTAATTACGGCGGGGACGGTTTGAGCGATGATGTGCGAATGACCGTCCTGGTGTTGTAGCCCTTCGCCATTCAGCGTGGTTCGGCCAGCAGTGGCTCCCAACAAGAAGCCTTTGCACATCATGTCGGCAGCCGCCCACACCATATCACCCACGCGCTGAAAACCGAACATAGAGTAGAAAATATAAAAAGGTATGGTCGGCACACCGTGCAAACTATACGCCGTGCCTGCGGCTGTGAAAGAGGCCAATGCACCGTCTTCGTTGATGCCTTCCTGGAGTACCTGCCCTGTTTTTGACTCTTTGTACTTGATGACGGAAATACCAATCTCCAGCGGCGTGTATTTCTGGCCTTGTTGGTTCCAAATCTGGGCAGAGTTGAAGAGGGACTCCATGCCAAAAGTCTGGGCTTCATCAGGGACGATGGGCACGATGTACTTGCCTATTTCTGGGTGACGGATGAGCTGGGTAAGCATGTCCACCATAGCCGCTGTGGTGGAGAAGTCTTTATTGCCGGCGGCAGCGCTGCCTTTCAGCTGTTTTTCGAAGAGCGTTATTGGCGGCAGAGTAAGCGGCGTGTACTCCTCGGAACGCTCAGGCAGATAGCCACCCAGGGCTTGGCGGCGAGCATGTAGATATTGCGTAGCGGGGTCTTCGGGGCCTGGAAACCAGAATTTGGCCTGCTTAGCTTCTTCGTCGGTGATGGGGATGCCGTAGCGCTCTTTGGTCTCCACGCGCGCCTCAGCGCTGATGTCTTTTGTCTGGTGGGCCTTGTTTTTGCCTTCGGCAGCCTTGCCCATACCGTAGCCTTTGACGGTTTTGACGATAATGGCCACCGGCTTGTTGGCGCGCATGGCGCGCTCGTAGGCCGCATAGATTTTTAGCGCATCATGGCCGCCTCGGCGCAGGGTTTTGAGCTGCTCGTCGGAGTAGTCAGCCAGCAAAGCGGCTATGCGCGGGTCGTCGCCAACGAGTTTTTGGCGTATGTCGGCGCCGCTACTAACGGCAGACATTTCTTGGTATTCGCCATCCACCAGCGCTTCTAATCGGGCCAGGAGTGCACCGTCGGTGTCTTTGGCAAACAGCTCGTCCCAGTCGCTGCTCCAAATAACTTTGATGACCTCCCAAGAAGCGCCGTAGAAGTGACGCTCTACTTCCTGGATGATTTTACTGTTGCCGCGCACCGGGCCGTCCAGGCGCTGCAGGTTGCAATTGATAACGAAGACGAGGTTGTCCAGCTGTTCGCGCGCGGCCACGCCGATGGTGCCGTACACTTCGGGTTCGTCAATCTCGCCGTCGCCAACAAATTGCCACACCTTTCCGCCGTTTTTGGGCTTTAGACCGCGACTTTCCAGGTATTTTATGAAACGTGCCTGGTAGATGGCAGTCATAGGCCCGAGGCCCATGCTGACGGTGGGCGCCTGCCAGAAGTAGGGCATTCGGCGCGGGTGGGGGTAGCTGGAAACGCCGCCCTCGAGTTCCTGGCGGAAGTTGGCGATTTGCTCCAACGTCAGGCGGCCTTCCCACACGGCGCGGGCATAAATGCCCGGTGAGGCGTGCCCCTGAAACATGAGCAGGTCGCCGCCATAGTCGGCTGTGCGATGGCGCAGAAAGTGGTTGAACAGCACCTCCAGCATGGTAGCGCACGAGGCGTAAGTAGCGATGTGACCGCCTAAAGCCAGTCCTTTGTCCTGTGCCTGTAGCACGATGGCCTGAGCATTCCAGCGGAGGATGTTCTCGATGCGCTGCTCCATAGTCAGGTCGCCCGGGTATGCGGGAGTCTCTTCGGGCGGTATCGTATTCCAATAGGGCGTGTTGAGCGCCGGGCCGCCAACGGGCACTCCGTGCCGCGCCAACCAGTAGCGCAGCCGTTGGATGAGCTCTGTGCTCTTGGCTTTTCCATGCGCTTCCAGGACCTCTTCTAATGCTTCAAGCCATTCTTCCTGTTCCAGTCTCCAGTCGTCGAGCGGTTGTTGTCCCATGTTTTCCGTTGTTTTAAAAAAAGAAGCAGGCAAAGGTAGGCATTCTATTGGGCTATCCGGGCTCTTCCTCTATGTGGCGCGTTTTGTGGCGCTACAAGAGACAACGGCCAAAGCGCGTACCTTTGTCGCCCTCTTTAAACACAAGACGCCCATGCAATTCGTCTTCCCCGGCTTTTTGGCTGCTGCTGCGCTCATAGCCATTCCTATCCTCATTCATCTCTTCTATTTCCGGCGATTTAAAAAAGTGTACTTCTCGCACGTTCGCTTTCTGAGAGAGGTGAAAGAGGTAACTAACAGCCGGCAGCGATTGCGCAATTTGCTGGTGTTGCTGATGCGGTGCCTGGCGTTGATTTTCCTGGTGTTGGCCTTTGCCCAGCCTTTTTTGCCGCGGTCGGCAGCGGTGAGACAAGGCTCGCGCGCCGTGTCGGTATATGTGGACAATTCCTTCAGCATGGCTGCTCTGAGTGAGGATGCTCCGCTGTTGGAGCTGGCCAAACAGCGCGCTCGGGAGATTGTGAAAGCATACGGCGCGTCCGACCAATTTCAAGTTCTCACAGCCGACTTTGAGGGTCGCGACCAGCGCCTCATTAGCCAGGAGGATGCGCTGGCGCGCATTGATGAAATTCGGATTGGCCCTGCTTCGCGCTCATTGTCTAAGGTAATACTGCGCCAACAGCAATGCCTTCATTCAGGCAAAGCCGAAAACCACGTAGCCTACTTGATTAGCGACTTTCAGGCTAACCAGGCGGACTTAGTGAGCGTGCAGGACACCCTCACGGCGATAAACTTGGTGCCTTTGCGCGCCGTGCAAGAAAACAACCTGTCCATTGACTCGGCGTGGTTTGAAAGCCCGGTGCAAATCCTCAACCAGCCGGCCATTCTGCTGGTCAAAGTGAGCAACCGCGGTATGGAAGACGCCGACGAAGTGCGCCTGGCCCTTTATCACGAAGGCCAGACGAAGCCCGCTGCAGCCCTTCGCCTGCCCGCGCGCAGCACCCGCACCGATACGGTGCGCTTCAACATTTTGCGGCCAGGATGGCACACCGCCAAACTGGCTCTCTCAGACTATCCCGTCCAGTTCGACGACGACTACTACCTGACCTTTTATGTCGCTGACCGCATCAACGTGCTGTGCATCAACGAACAACAACCTAACCGTTACCTCACCAATGCCTTTGCGGGCGCCTCTTACTTCCGCGTGGACAACGCCGATGTGCGCACTTTGGACTATTCCCGCTTTGCGGACTATCAGCTCATCATCCTAAACGAACCAACCGTCCTTTCCTCTGGCCTGGCGCAAGAGTTGAAAACGTTCGCCCAAAACGGCGGCAACGTCCTTTTCTTTCCGGCACAAAATGGCGATTTGAATGCTTACAACGGCTTTTTGCAACTTTTTCAGGCCGGCAACTTGGGACCATACCAACCCGCAGAGCGCCAGAGCGCGCAAATCAATACCCAAGAGTTTGTCTTTCGCGATGTCTTCCTAAACGCCAGCGCCAACCTGCGATTGCCCACTACCCGCGGCAACTTCCGCATAGCGCCCGAGCGCGGAGAGCACATCTTGACCTATCGCGACGGCTCGGCCATGCTGGCCAAATATGCCTTAGGGGAAGGCGCCCTCTACCTGTCGGCAGCTCCGCTGGACGAACGCGCTAGCGATTTGGTGCGTCACGGCGAAATTTTCGTACCGCTGCTGTTCAAGACGGCCATTGCCGGCTCTAAGGGCCGCCAAATAGCCTACACGTTAGGCCGCGACGAGGTGCTGGAAATCCCGCACACGGTGTCGGCCGCAGGTGAAATCATTTACAAAATGCGGCGCCGCCCAGATAACACAGCCGCAGAAGGTGGCTCGTCCGCTTCCACCGTGCCCGAGTTTATCCCCGAGCAACGCATCCTCGGTGCCAAGGCCCTGCTCACTCCGGGAACACAGCTAACTGAGGCTGGCTGGTACGAGGTCACCTTGCGCGACTCTGTAGCGGCTGTTTTTGCCTACAATTACGACCGTGCCGAAAGCGATCTGCGCTGCCTGTCCGACGAGGAACTGGAGCAACAGCTGGCCGCCAATATGAGAATACTCACCCGCAACGCCAAAGCCGACTTTACAGCGGTCGTCACGGAAGAAGACCGCGGGGTCGCGCTGTGGCGCTGGTGCCTAGCTTTTGCTTTGCTGTTTTTGGCCATGGAAACGCTACTTTTACGTCTTTGGAAGACTTAAAAAAACGGCGCTAACCGTTGTTTTTTACCCACTTGCTGCTATACCTTTGCCGCACTTTTTACGGAGGTTGTAGCTCAGTTGGTTAGAGCATCAGATTGTGGTTCTGAGGGTCGGGGGTTCGAGTCCCCTCAGCCTCCCGGGCAGGCAGGCTGTTCGAGCGATGAGCGCGAGCAGCCTGCTCTCTTTGAACAGCGCTCATCAGAGGCCGCTCGGCTGTGTACTTTTGCCCCCTGTCAACCTGTTTACGCATGCTCAAGACAATGCTTTGGTGGCCCTTCTTGGTGCTGGTTCTTTTCGCTTCGCCGCGTTTGGTGGCTCAAAAGAAGTTTGAGTTTCCAGAGGCCGTGCCGGGACGCTGCTATGTGCAATGCCTGGTGCCCGATCGCTACGAGTTGGTCTCTGAAAACATCGTCTTGCGGCCAGAACACGACGAGCAGATGGCTATGCCTCCGCGTTTTGAAACCCGAGCGGACAGCTACGTGGTGCGGCAGGCATACGTTCGGCTCAGCCCCATTGGTCCGGAGTGGGACGAAGAAGAGGTGCGCTTGCTTATTTCCCCAGCAGGCCGTCAAGCGACGCCTAGCGCGTACATGGCTGTACAAGACACCTTCTGGATACGACCGCCCGTACGGGTGTATTCCGTGACAGAGCCGGTGTGGGAGACGGTGCAGGAGGCTGTAGAAGTGGAGCCGGCACATCAAAAAGTGGAGGTTTTGCCTGTAAAATACCGATGGGAGCCGCAGCCGGTCATGGTGCGCCCGCCCAGCCGGCGATGGATACGCAAAAAGCCCGACAAAGGCTGCTTGGATGCCGACCCAGACAACTGCGCCGTTTGGTGTCTGATAGAGACGCCTGCGCAATATCAAACCATTTACCGGCAGGAGCCCGTAGGCTGCGATAGCGAAGACCCCGACGACTGCGTGCGGTACTTTATGGTGCCAGCCAAAACGGTGCTCAAACCCGTAGAGCGCGTCAAAGAGCCTGCACGTGCCTTGGAGCGTACAGAGCCGGGCGCCTTTCAATTGATTACCCGCTGGCAATTGCGCCCGGGTGAAAGCGAACCGCCCGCACCTCCAGGTGTGCAAGACGAGTATCTGACGCTGCGACGCAGAGTACTCCGGCGGGAGGCTTACGTCAAAGCCGATACGGTGCCTGCTGTGTATGCTCCCATCCAACGAAAAGTGCTGATTAGCCACGGCATGCTCGAAGAGCGACGCATGCCTGCCGAATATGCCACCGTCCTTAAGCGCAAACTGGTGGCCCCAGGAGGCTATTGGGTCTGGCGAGAAGTGTTTTGCGAGGAAAAAATCGCTCAGCTCAATATTCGGCAAATTCAGGAGGCACTCAAAGTGCGCGGCTACTATAAAGGTCGCATAGATGGCGTGCTCAACGAGCAAACTCGGGCAGCCATCAGCCAGTTCCAATTGGAAAACGACTTGCCCGCCGATGGCAACTTGGATATTGAAACCCTCTTAGCCCTCGGCATTAGCGGTTAGCGCAGCGCGACGGGAAAACCTTTCTAACGTTTCCGCGTTTGGCCAACCGGAATGGTTTTTTATGAAAGCAGAAAGCACCTCTACTGCATCCTCTCGCCTCTCGGTTTTTCGCCATCTTATAGGTTTGGTTAAGCCACACCGGGGGGTGTTGCTGTTGACTGCCTCCTTGGCTGTGGTGTTGGCGCTGTTGGCGGTTGCGCGCCCCCGCTTGCTTCAAGTCATGATAGACGACTACGTATTTCGTAGCGACATCAGCGGCATGGCGAAAGTAGCGGCGCTTATTGCTGGGCTGCTGTTGGTGGAAGTGGCGCTGCGGTACATATTCCTCTACTATACTGACTGGCTGGGGCAGATGATTGTCCGCAACCTACGGGTACGCTTGTTCAATCACCTGCTGCGCCTCGATCTCTCGTATTTCGACCGCACTCCCGTAGGACAGAGCACTACGCGCACTATCAACGACATCGAGGCCATCAACACGGTTTTTGCCGAAGGCAGCATAACTATCCTGGCTGACCTGCTGGCCATTTCCGCTGTATTGGGCATGATGTTCTACACCTCCTGGAAACTTTCTCTCGTCGTACTGGCGGCTTTCCCCCTGCTGTTGTGGGGCAGCTATCGGTTCAAGGAGAGCGTCCGCCAGAGCTATGAAAAGGTACGCAATCACATCGCCGCAATGAACAGTTTCCTGCAAGAACGCATTAGCGGTATGCGTACAGTGCAGATATTCAACGCCGAGGAGCAAGAAGCCCAGAAGTTTCGACAGATAAATCGCGCCTATACCGAGGCCAACTTGCGCTCCATTTTGGCATACGCCATCTTTTTCCCCGTAGTGGACATCATCTCGGCGCTGTCGTTAGGCTTGCTGGTGTGGTACGGCGCTCGAGGTGTGCTTTCGGAAGAAGTAACCATCGGCGCATTGGTTGCTTTCCCTCTGTACATCAGCATGCTGTATAGACCTATCCGGATGTTGGCCGATAAGTTCAACACCTTGCAAATGGGCCTCATCGCCGCCGAGCGGGTGTTTCTGTTGTTGGAACACAGAAGTAGCACCATCAATGAGGGCCGCATCCTGCCGCAGCGCCTACGCGGAGAGGTAGAATTTGACCGCGTGTGGTTTTCTTACACTGGGCATATGGATGAGGCGGTACTCAAAGATGTCTCCTTTCGCATCGAACCTGGCGAGACCCTGGCTATCGTAGGCAGCACGGGCAGCGGCAAAACAACCGTCATCAGCCTGCTCAACCGCTTTTATGAAATTCAGTCGGGCAGTATCCGCATTGATGGGCGCGACCTCCACGAGTACAACCTCTACGCCTTACGCCGGCGGATGGCCGTAGTCTTGCAGGACCCATTCCTCTTCTCTGGTACCGTGCTGGAAAACATCACCCTTCGCGACTCTGACATCCCAGAAGAGGTGGTGATCGAAGCCGCCAAAACCATTGGTGCCCATGAGTTTATCCTGAGGCTACCCGGCGGATATCGATACGAAGTGCAGGAGCGCGGCCAGGCCCTTTCTATGGGGCAGCGCCAGTTGATAGCGTTTGTGCGCGCACTGGTATTCAACCCCGATATTCTTATCCTCGACGAGGCGACCTCATCTATTGACCCGGAGACGGAAAGCGTCATTCAGTACGCCATCGAGCGGCTCATTGCGCGGCGCACCAGCATCGTCATTGCTCACCGCCTTTCCACCGTGCGGCATGCCAAAAACATCTTAGTGCTCGAACGCGGTGAGGTGCGCGAATTTGGCCCACCCGACGAGTTGCTCGCCAAAGAGGGCGGCCGCTACCGCGAGCTATACGAGAAGCAGTTTGTTGCCTCCAGCGCTCAGGCTTGATGCGCCGAGCGGTCACGCCCTCTGGCTCACAATTCGGTTGGAGATAATACCAAACAGGCAAGCCGTCCAGAATGAGTAGGAGGAATACACCAGCGCGGGTTTGACCATTTCCTGGCTGCCAAGTAAGACGCTGGCAATGAGGAAGGCCAGCGTGGTGTTTTGCACACCGCACTCAAAAGCAGCCGTCAGACGCGAAGGATGCGGCTGACCGGCGCTGCGCAGGAAAAGATAGCCAAAGAACAAACTGGCCGCGTTCTGCACCAGCGCCACCGGTGTGATGGTCAGAAAGTCGTCTAAGGTCAGCCCTGCGCCGCCGTGTTGTTCGCCGGCAAACATCTTGACAAAGAAGACAATAGCCAGCAGGGTGAGCATGAGGTAGCGCGCCGGCCGGCTAACGCGCTGGGCGAAATAGGGGAAGTGGTGGCGCACCGTCACGCCTAATGCCGCCGGCACGATGGTAATGAAGAACACTTGCCGCACGGTTTCCCAAAACGGCAGGTGCAGCTCGGTGCTTTTGCCCAAAAAAAACTGCAGCGCAGCATTGACCACTACCGGGATGGTGAATAGTGTCAGGAAGCTGTTGGTTGCCGTCAGAGAAAGGGAAAGAGCGACGTTCCCCCGCCACAGATAGGTTAAGAAGCCCGAGGTGGCGCCTCCTGGGCTAGCGCTCAGAATGAGGAAACCCACCTTCAATGCCGGCGAAATAGGCGCAAACAGATTGATGAGAAAGGCCAACACCGGCAACCCTATCATTTGAGCGGATAAGGCGGAAAAATACGCCCGCGGATAGCGCACAATGCGCATAAAATCATCCACTGTAAGCGTCAACCCTACGCCAAACATAATCAGGGCAAGTACGACGCTGACGGCCAGATCAACAATTTGTGTCGGGGCTAAGGCGAGCAGAAACATGAAACATTTGCCGGCAAAAGTAGCGGGCGCTCCTTTTTATACGCAAGACAGCGACGGGGTTATTCCTCTTCCGACCACGTAGCTCCGTATTGCTCCACTAATACGTTGTCGTAATAGTCTGCCTTTTGAAGCAACAACTGGAGAGCGGCGGTGCCGTTATCTTCCGTGAGGTAATGCTCAACAACAAGGAGCGATAGGAAGATGTTTTGCTCGTAGACCGACAAGGTCAGCCATTGCAAGGTGTAATTTTCGCGGAGGAGGTATTCGTACAGCGGTTTGATGTTTTGCTGTGGAAGCCGACATAGCAGGGCATCAGCGGAAATTACGCCGTTGGCGGCGTGATAGGTCAGGCGTATTTTGGCACTGCCATGCTTGAGTTCCCACTGGTGCGGGCCGCTTCGGCTCAGGGCAACATGGAAGCCAAGCCGCTGGATGATGGACTCTACGATGCGCAGCACACCCGTAGGCTGATATTCCTCCACAGAAGCGGGCAGTTGCACGCGTTGACCACAATGGCTGCAAAAGCTGCGCTCTACCGTTTCCTCACTCACCACATTGAGGCAAGCGGGGCAGCGACAAGTGTTCTCGGAATGAGCGGCTTTGAAGGCCGTCAAAGCTTCCAGGAGAAATCTCACTGGCAGCGAAAAGCCCATGCCGTCGCCATCGCGCAAGATAAAAGTATTGACCCCCAGTACCCGCCCTTCCTTATCCACCAAAGGGCCGCCCGAGTTGCCCGGGTTCAACGCAGCGTCAATGTGCAAGTAAGGAATGCCATTCATGACTTCGTGCGCATTGGAGATGATGCCGCTTTTTACGGAAAACTTCAGCCCAAAAGGATGGCCAATGGCCGTCACGGCATCGCGCTCGCGCACAAGCTGATCCGCCCCCAAGGGTACCGCCGGCAATTCGGGACAGTCTTTCGGGGAACTTAAAAAGGCGAGGTCGTACTTAGGGTCGAGGTACTGTACGGTTGCCAGCTGCTTAGCAAAACGCCTGCCCTCAATGGCTACGTACCGGTTGCCCTCCACCACGTGGTGGTTGGTGACAATAACGCCCCATTCTTTGAGGTAAAAACCCGTACCTGTGCAAAAAGGCGTGGCGATCTGGACAATGATATCGCGGTAAGTATCAATAAAGTCGGTCATAAGGCAGGGGGCATTATTTCGCAAGATTAAGGCGGCTAATCATCTCCAGAAATGTCTTACTAAACCGCAGCAAGGAAGAAAAGTCCAAGCGCTTTACTTGCGGTTGAAAGTTGGGAAATTCGGACTGGTTGCGGCGAACGACATCCTCTATGGCCTGGAGAATGCTCCCCTTGTCCATCTGGCCGTTGGGCTTGACCCACACGGGTAACCCCACGGCTCCGAAAAACTCCGGCTCAGTAGCGCGCATGAACAGGCGGAGCAATTCGTAAACAGGCTTGGGTGGCACGTATTGAAACAGTGTGCGACCAACAATATACTGCGGCACCGCCATAGCCAAGGCATCGTAACCTTTTTCCAAAGGCCAGTCCATGGCGTTAAGCTCATTTTCTATCACTTGCACCAGACGATCGAACGGCATAGGCGAGGCTACGCCAAACGTGCTTTCCGTGCGATACAATTCAGCCAACACCTGCTCGCGTGGGCGGTCGAGAATCTTTTGCAACTCCCGGCGCAACATCTGCACCCCAGCGCCCACACTGCGATCGGCTTGTTGCTGGGCAAAATACGCCCGGGAGGCGCGCTCCAATGCGTCCATAACAAAGCCCTCAGGACGCACTAAGTAGTCGAGCCGGTATATGAGTGCAAGCAGGAGGTAGGCGTATCCCCCGGGATACTGGCCAGGGTCTGGATCACCTTTGTCCATCCATTCGAATGCCTGGCGTATCTGCTGACACATAAAAAGGTATTTGGCCTCTTTCTCCGCCTGCGGGATGGGTTTACCTTCGGCACTTGAGCGCACCAAAACGCAGAACTCGTCTATCAGCAGGTCGTCGTGCTTATCGGCCCAAATAGCCAACTCGCGCAGCGCATGCGACAGCCGAATGGGTGAAGCATCGGCAGCAGGTGTGTCGAAGCAAAGGACGAGCGCATTGTCAGGCGACAGGGCAAAGCGGCAGAAATTGAGTTGGAAATTGAGCTCCATTAGGCGGCGCATGAAGCCCACACTTAGGGTTTCTGCCTGGGCCAAAGCGCTTTCAGCGCGTACGCGCTCAGCGGTAATTTGCCCGGCGATGCGCTGGGAGCCTTGCAGCAGCGAAAATCGGATGCCGTCCTCCGAGGTCTGCCATTCCACATTTTGCCGCGTGTCATCGCACAGGTAGTGCAAGAGTGCTTCTCCGGCTTCCACTACTTGGCCCTTCTTGTAGCACGCCTGAGCGCGCTCCCAGCTAGCCAGTTGCTTTTTTGTTTTGAATGCATCTGTGTAGCGACCCAACAGCAGGTCGGGCGGGTCGGGCTTTGCTTTGGGCAAGAAAAGGCGCGCTAAAAAATTCACGAAGCGTCTGGCGTTTTTTCGATAAGCAGTAGCGGCAAAAGTAGCATGTTTGCCCAGAAAAGATTTTACTCGGGTGAGAACCTTCCGCACTGCTGTACCGCCGTTGAAGGCACCTTTCTCGCTGACGCACACCGACCGCACGGTAGTGATTGGCTCCTGTTTTTCTGAGCACTTGGGCGAGCGCTTGAAGGCGCACAAGTTCACGATGCTGGTTAATCCCTCGGGCATCCTGTACAACCCGCTCTCCATAGCGCGCTTGCTGGAGCGTCTGCTGGACGAGGCGGCCGATTTTAGTGGCCATGTTTTCTCCTTCCAGGGCCTGTGGCACAGCTGGGAGCACCACGGACGCTGGTCGCACCCCGAGCGCTGCGTCTTTGAACAGCAGCTGCAGGACGCACACCGGCAGGCATGGGCTTTTGCGGCTTCGGCCAACCGCTTATTCCTTACACTAGGCACGGCGCATGTTTTCGTTTTGCGGGCGAGTGGGCAAGTGGTGGCCAACAACCACAAAGCGCCTGCGGAGTGGTTCGAGCAGCGGCGTCTTTCTGTGGAGGAAACTACGCAAGCATTGGCCGCTGCCCTAGAGCGATGGAAAACCTCCCATCCTAATCTGGAAGTGCTCCTCACTGTTAGCCCGGTACGGCACCTGCGCCAAGGGCTGATAGAAAACCAGCGCAGCAAAGCCATCTTATTGCTCGCTTGCGACGAATTGTGCTCCCGCTATCCTTTCGTACACTATTTCCCAGCCTACGAACTTTTGCTCGACGACCTGCGTGACTACCGCTTCTATGCCGCCGACATGGTCCACCCGTCCGACGTAGCGATAGACTATATTTGGGACTACTTTGCCCAGGCTTTTTTTCTGCCAGAGACGGCCCAACTAGTCAACCAGATAGCGCGCATACGCGCAGCAGCAGCCCACCGGCCCTTTCATCCTAACTCTCCTGAACATCAGGCCTTTGCCCAGCGGCAGTGGCAGGCCATCCTGGAGCTTCTGCAACAACACCCGGGATTAGACTTTTCGGAGGAACTCGCTTATTTCCAATCGTTTTTATCACATACGTCATGAATCTGTCTCTTTTGCATAAAAACGCCTTCGTTGGCGGGTCTAGTGCCGGCATCGGGCGCGCCATAGCCTTAGAACTGGCTGCCTTGGGCGCCAATGTCACCTTGGTAGCTCGCACGGAAAGCACGCTGCAAGAAGTATGGCAACAGCTGGACACCTCACAGGGCCAGCAGCACCAGTATCTGGTGGCTGACTTTGCTGACAGTCAAACGCTACTTGCCCAAGTGTCGGCGCTCCTCAGCCGGCAAACGGTGCACATTTTAGTCAATAACACGGGCGGCCCTCCCGGTGGGCCCATTGCTAGCGCTCGCCCCGAGGAGTTCCTGAAAGCGTATCACAATCACCTCATTTGTAATCATCTACTGGCGCAGGCGATGTTGCCCGGCATGAAAGAAGCGGGCTATGGTCGCATCATCAACATCATCAGCACGTCCGTGAAAGAGCCCATTGAAAACCTTGGAGTGTCCAATACCACGCGGTGGGCGGTGGCTGCGTGGGCTAAAACATTAGCCGGCGAGGTAGGTGCGCATGGCATTACAGTGAACAACGTCCTGCCGGGCTTCACGCGCACCGCTCGGCTCTACGACCTCATAGAAAAACGCGCTGCGGTCGCAGGTATGCCTGTTGGCGAGATGGAAGCGCAATTCCGAAATCAGGTGCCTGTTGGCCGCTTTGCTGAACCCGAAGAGGTGGCTGCTGCTGTGGCGTTTTTGGCTAGCCCGGCGGCGGCGTACATCAACGGCATTAATTTGCCGGTGGATGGAGGGCGAACAAAAAGCCTTTGAGCGCGAAGGATAAAGGGGAAACTATTTCAAGGTGCGAAAGCCTCTGGGCGTAACGAGGAGGAGGACCTCCGTATTTTTTTGACGACCATTAACACTAACACCATCAGTTTGGCAGTTTCCTTGCAAGTGTATCCTCGTATAAATACCGATTTTGGACACCACCCTTTTCTCTCTTTTTAACAGCTATGAAAAATCTGCTTGTTTTCCTGTTCTTGTTCCCATTGACCGCTATGGCTGCTGCGCAGAACAACCCGGTGTTGGAAGCGGTGGCGCGCGCTTTGGGCGCGGGCGATGCAGATGCGTTGGCCCGCCATTTGGCCGACAACGTCGACTTGTCTATCCTCAACCAGGAGCAAACGTGCTCAAAGGTTAAGGCCACCGAGCTGCTGCGTAGCTTTTTCAACACTAACAAACCGCGCGCTTTCAACCAGGTGCACCAGGGCACCAGCCGCGGCAGCAGCGACCAGTATTGCATTGGCAACCTGGCTACGGCTAACGGTACCTTCCGCGTGTACGTTTATCTGAAGATTTCGGGCAGCTCCGCTGTCGTGCAAGAGCTCCGCTTTGACCGCGACTGATACTTGCTTTGAGCGCTACCGCAGAAGAACGACTGCGCATTTTCTAAAGTTTCAGGCTAATTTTGCCGCGTTTCCGGGTATCCGGCCTCTTCGGTGCCCGGAAATGCTCTTTTATGATGCGCATATTTAGAGTGGTCGTTCTTGTTGGCGTTGCCTTGCTGTTGTGGCGATGCCAGTCTTCGGATGCCGATAGCCGAGAAGGCGACGTGTTGCTTGCCAAGGTGTACAATAAAAGCCTCTACCTGTCGGAGTTAAAGGATGTTATGCCGCCGGGGACTTCTCCTGACGACAGTGTGCTGCTGGTCAGGGCCCATATCCAGCGCTGGGTGCACGACCAGTTGCTGATGTACGAAGCGGAGCGCAACATCCCTAAAGACCTCAATATTGACAAACTGGTGCGCGACTACCGAGCTAGCCTGGTGCGCTTCAATTTTGAGGAGCAAATCATTGCCGAGCGTTTGGACAGTACCGTTTCGGAGAATGAGCTGCGCGCTTTCTATGAAAGCAACAAGGACCAGTTTCAGCTGGAAAGCACCATCCTGAAATGCCAGTTGATGATAATTCCCTACAAGGCACCCCAGAACGAGTTTAACCGCTTGTGGTATAGCAAGAATCCGGCTGACGAGAACCGCTTGCGCACCCTGTGCAAGCAGTGGGCTAAGGAGGCGCTGCTCGACACCGAGCGGTGGCATCGGTTAGAGGAAATAGCGGCTCTGCTGCCCCGAGGCACCCTCACTTCGGAGAATGTAGCGCCGCGCCGAGAAGGTACGATAGGCGACGGCGATTTTCGTTATTACTACCGCGTGCTCGATGTAGTGCGCGGCAAGGAAACCGCTCCGTTCGAATACGCCCGTGCCCAGGCGCTGGCCATCGTGCTGCACAAGCGAAAGCAGGAGTTGATTGAGCGCTGGAAGGAAGAACTCTACCAGCAGGAACTGCGCCGCCAAAATATTTGGATTAACCAGTAATCCACTCGCTGCCTATGCGCCGCTGCACCAAAAATTCACCTTGCCTCAGACAACCCTACGATAACCGTAAACATCCAGGCATAGCGCTACCGACTTGCCTGACGACTGCGAACACCATGCCCATGCTAAAGTTCTCTGCCTCCTCCTTTGCCCTTGCTCTTTTCCTAACCTTTGCCCTGCCGCTAAGCGGCCAAAATGAGCGGATGCTCATTGACAAAGTCGTTGCCACGGTAGGCGGCGAGGTTGTCTTGCTTAGCGAAGTGCAAGAACAAGTGGCCTATGCTCGCCAGCAAAATTCCAAAATAAGCGCCGACTACCCTTGCTTGGTGCTTCAGAACCTCATTGTTCAGCGGCTGCTGGTGCACCAGGCGAAGATAGACTCCGTCCTTGTAAAAGACGACGAGGTGGAAAACCAGCTCGACGCCCGCATTGAGCGGCTACGCTCGTATTTCAACCAGGACGACAAGGCTATTGAGGAGTATTACGGCCAGACAGTGGCCCAAATCAAAGACCAAATGCGCAACGATATGCGCAACCAACTGCTGGCCGAGCGTATGCAACAAGAAATCACCAAAAAGATAACTATCACTCCGTTAGAAGTGCAAGCATTTTTCCAGCAAATCCCGCCGGATTCGCTGCCCTTTTTCAACGCAGAGGTGGAAATTCGCGAACTGGTGTACAAGCCGCCCGTCAATGCCGAGGAGCGAGCAAAAGCCCGCGCCCGGGCGGAAGACCTGCGCAAACGCATCGTAGACAAGGGGGAGAGTTTTGCCGATTTGGCTAAAAAATACAGCGACGACCCCGGCAGCGCCGCTCAAGGCGGCGACTTGGGCTGGCAAAAGCGCGGTACTTTCGTCCCTGAATTTGAGGCCGCTGTCTATAAGCTCGAACCTGGCCAGGTCAGCCCTATCGTGGAGACAGAGTTTGGGTTTCACGTTATCCAACTCATCGAGCGGCGCGGCAACCTCGTGCATGCGCGCCACATCCTCATCAAACCCGAAATTACAGACGAGGACCTGGCTAAGGCAGCGGCCAAGCTGGACTCTGTGCGAACGTTCATTTTGGAGGGCAAGCTTACCTTCAGCGATGCCGTCAAACTTTACGGTGATAAGAACGCTCCCAGCCACAACAACGACGGCCGCGTGGCCAACCCGCGCAGCGGCAACACTTTCTTCGAGGTAGGCGATCTGGACACCAATGTTTTTTTCGCTATTGATGAACTGGAGGTAGGCGGTATTTCTAAACCTACCCCATTCCGAATGCCTGATGGTTCGCGCTATTACCGGCTTATTTTGCTCGAAAGTCGAAGCAAACCCCACCGCGCAGACTTACGCCAGGACTACAACAAAATTCAGGCAGCCGCGCTGGAACAGAAGAAAAGCGACTACTTAGAAGAATGGATGGTTGCCCGCCTGCGCAAGACACACCTGGCTATTGACCCACTTTTCCTGAATTGCCCGAACCTCCAGGAAATCCTTGCCCAAACCCAACGCTTCTAAGCCCCAATGCCCTTCATGCATACTTCTTCCTTCTTTATCCCAAAACCTGCGAACCCATTTCTATCTGCTGTAGTGTCCATGAGATTGCCCATCCTTGTTCTCTTCTTGCTGATGTTTTATGGGCTGAACGCCCAGACTCTTTCTGTAGCCGACACCCTGCAACTACCGCTGTTCCCTTACGAGAAAGCCCAAGAATACAAAATTGGCGGGGTGCGCGTGAGCGGCGCCCAGTACGCCGATGCTCAGGCGCTGCTGGCTATCTCGGGACTGCGTATAGGAGATCAGATACGCATCCCAGGGCCGCTGATTACGCGCGCAGTACAGGCACTGTGGAACTTACGCCTCTTCACGGATGTACAAATCATTCAAGAGCATCAAAAAGGCGATGAGGTTTTCTTAGAAATTATTGTCAAGGAATTGCCGCGCTATACGCGTCATTCGTTTGTAGGCGTGAAGAAAAGTAAGCACGAAGACCTCAATAACATCATCAACCGCTACTTGCAACGTGGCGCCATCCTGACAGAAAACGCGCGAACTTCGGTCATTAATGGTATCAAAAACTACTACGCCGATAAAGGCTACTTGGACGCCAGCGTCATCATCAAAACGCAGCCCGACGAGCGCTCCATCAACGGCGTAAAGATGGAGGTGGCTATCAAGCCGGGTAGGCGCATCAAGATCCAAGATATCCGCTTCGTGGGTAATAAGCAGGTGAAAGCGTCCAAACTGCGCCGGAAAATGAAGAATACGGCGCGCAAAAGCCGTATTTTCAAAAAATCCCGCTTACTGGAGAAGGAATACGAAGAAGACAAACGCGCCATTGAGGCCTACTACAACACATTGGGCTTCCGCGATGCACGGGTGATACGCGACTCTATCTGGCGCACGGCTAAAGGCGAGCTGATGCTGGAACTAACCATCAACGAGGGACGGCGCTATTACTTCCGCAATATTGCCTGGAAAGGCAACACGATTTACGAAACGCGTGTCCTCCAACAAGTGCTCGGCATCTCTAAAGGCGACGTGTACAACCAGGAATTGCTCAATAACCGCCTTAGTTTTAGTCAAGACGGCCGCGATGTGTCTTCGCTGTACCTGGACAATGGCTATCTCTTCTTTCGGGCGGACCCTATGGAGACATCTATCGAAAACGACTCTGTGGATTTGGAAATCCGCATCTTCGAAGGGCCGCAAGCCACTATTGACCGCGTTGTCATCAAGGGCAACGACCGTACCCATGAGCACGTCATCCGGCGCGAACTGTTCACTCGCCCTGGCGATAAATTTAGCCGCTCCGACATTATCCGCTCTCAACGCGAAATTGTCAACTTAGGTTATTTCAACCCAGAAGCTTTGGGCATTAACACGCCTGTAAACCCTGACCGAGGCACGGTGGATATTGAGTACACGGTGGAAGAAAAGCCCTCTGACCAGCTCGAGCTGAGCGCTGGTTACCAGCCGCGCACGGCTTTTGGGCTGGGAGGTGTTATTGGCACTTTGGGGGTTACCTTCAACAACTTCTCTTTGCGCAACATCCGCAACCGCGAAGCGTGGAACCCGCTGCCCCAAGGCGACGGACAACGCCTGAGCCTGCGCGGACAGACTTCTGGGCCAAACTTCCAGTCGTACAATTTTTCTTTTACAGAACCCTGGCTGGGTGGACGCAAGCCCAACTCGCTCACCGTGGCTGGCGTATATAACCGCTTTGCCCAGGGCTTTGAGGGCGCCTCTAACTACAGCAGGCTGGGCATTCTGCGTGGAGCCGTAAACTTTGGTACACGACTCAAAATCCCCGACGATAACTTCATCTTCCGCGCCGGTGTAGAGGTGCAGACCTACGACTTGCTCAATTGGGCCAATTTCCGCGACGACAGAGGGCGTATCCTCGGCAGCGGCAAATACAACAACTTCAATTTTAACCTCAATTTAGCCCGCAACAGCATTAATGACCCCATTTTCCCGCGGGCAGGTTCGCTCTTTTCCGTGAACATCCAGGCCACGCCGCCCTACTCTTGGTTCCGACCGGCCAGCTTTTATGAAAGTAACGAGCCTTCGTTGATATACCGCTATGTTGAGTACGTGCGTTGGCGCTTCGATGCCGAATGGTACACGACCATCGTAGGCAAGCTGGTGCTTCGCTCGCAGGCCAAAGTAGGCATTTTGGGCCGCTGGTCAAAAAAGACTGGCCTCAGCCCCTTCGAGCGCTTCGACGTCGGTGGCGACGGTCTCAATAACCAGAACTTTGGCCTTTTTGGGCGCAGTATCATCAGCATGCGCGGTTACGGGGTAGAGGATATCATGCAACCCTTCCCGGGTGGGGCGGGAGTGTTCAGTAAGTTCACTTTGGAGATGCGCTACCCCATCTCGCTCAACCCACAGAGCACCATCTTCGTCACCTCCTTCCTTCAAGGGGGCAATGCCTGGGCGCAGGCGCGCAACTTCAACCCCTTTGACCTACGGCGCTCGGCAGGGTTGGGGCTGCGCGTATTCCTACCTATGTTCGGCACGCTGGGCTTCGACTACGGCTTTGGATTCGACAAACCCGACCTTATTGCTCGCAAAGCTAAGTGGACGGAGTTTGCCCGCTTCAATATCGTGCTTGGCTTTGAACCGGATTGATGCCCGGCGGTTTATGAAGTGCCCCGACAAGAGGCATTACTCTGTTACGACATATCTGGCGTATCCATGCAATTTTACCCGCTCACTGTCACGCGCATTCATCTTGAAACCGCCGACACGCGTACCATCGAGTTTCATGTCCCTGAGGAACTGAGTGACCTGTTCGCTTATCAGGCCGGACAATACGTCACCCTTCGACATACTTTGGGCGACCAGGAGGTGCGCCGCTCGTATTCGATGTCGTCCAGCCCGCTGGAAAAGCGCCTAGCTATCACAGCAAAAAAAGTGCGGGGCGGTCGCATGTCCACTTACTTGTGTGATGTGCTCCGAGAAGGCGATACCCTGCAGGTGGCGCCGCCAGAGGGGCGCTTCGTGACTTCTTTCGACGCGGAACGTCGGCGTACTCTCTACCTTTTTGGCGCAGGTAGCGGCATTACTCCGCTGATGTCCATCCTGAAGACAGCCTTGGAAGCCGAGCCAATGAGTACCATCTTTTTGCTCTACGGCAGCCGCGACGAGGATAACATCATCTTCCGCGATGAATTGCATGCCCTCGCCCAGCGCTATGCCGGCCAGTTCAACGTAGAGCACATCCTCAGCCGCCCTAAAAAGACAGAAGCAGGCAGTTTTTTAGGCTTGTTTAAGCGATACACAAGCCATTGGAACGGTCGCACAGGCCGCATCACGGGCCAAGTAGTGCAGCAGTTTTTAGAAGAAAACCCACCGCACACGCCGCCCAAGGATTGTGACTATTTTATCTGCGGGCCAGGCAATATGGCAGATGTGGTGAAAGCTGCCCTCCTGGCTCAAGGCGTTGAGAGCAAGCAAATACACACCGAGTATTTCGTCAATGCCACCCACACGCCGGGCGAATTCACCGAGACGCCAAGTGGAGCTAATGGTAGTGCTCGGCTCATCGTCCACCTCCATCGCACGCGCATCGAGACCGTCGTCCCTCCTAAAGCCACTATTTTAGATGTGCTGGTTAAAGAAAAGCACGACGTGCCCTACTCTTGCACCGCCGGTGCATGCTCTACCTGTATGGCCAAAGTGCTGCAAGGCAAAGTGCGCATGGATGCCTGTTATGCCTTAGATGAGGAGGAAATCAAGGCGGGTTACTGCCTGACCTGCCAGGCCCATCCGGAAAGCGAGGTGGTCGAGATTACTTACGATATGTAAGGTTATCAAAAACAAAAACCGCCTCGAGGCGCGGGGGCGTGTTCGAGGCGGCTAGGGGGGATTAAGCTTGCTTTCATTTGGTTGCCGGAGGTTGTCCCAGCAGGAGAGCTAAAAAGGGCGGGAGAAATGGCATTTCCATAAGAAGGCTATTCGCACGTAAGGTCTTGAGGCTCCATTAGCCGCAACTGCTCTTTCTTGTCGTCGGCTGCGGAGAATCCTCAACGTTTTTGGATAAAAAAAAATAGCTCCCCGCAGCGTTTTGTCGCCTAGAGATGCTTCAGCAAGAATAGACGCGCTCACTAAACTGCTGAAAATCAGCGCTATTCCTCTCAAAGCCCTTTTGGCCGGATGCTACTTTGGATTTGAGTGTTGTTCTTTCAGTTAGGGCCATCACCGCTCACGCCCACGGTACCTCCATACGCGGACATTAGAAACCGATGTGCAACAGCAACTCCTGATATCTTTGCACCACCTCACGGAGCCGTTTCCACCAGAACAAACATGACCAGCGACCAGCTATGTGAGTGGATCCGACACGGAGGCTCTGCCCGTGAGCGAGCCATCCAAATCATTCACAAGCGTTTCTTTTATTTGGTCCGAAGAGTGGGTGTGCGCGAAATACGGCTGTCGTACGAAGACGCACAAATGGCATACAGCGACGCAGTGACGGAGTTGGACAGCATGGTGCGCGGAAACGTAGTGATAGAAGACTGCGGAAAAATGCTTTACACCCTGGTGTATCGGCGGTGTGTTGACATCGTGCGCAAGCGCACGACAAAGACAAAAGTAGAGCCATTGGACCACGGGCAGCTAACCTTAGACCTGCCTCAATGGCTCCTGGACGCATTGCAGCATTCGACCGAAGCCATGCAAGAGTTATTCGAAGTAGAAGACGCCTCCGAAAGGCAGCAGCGCCAACAGCGCATCCTTGCCTGTGTGAAAATGGCGGTGGACGGCATGCCTCCTAAGCGCCGCGCACTTCTGGTGGACAAGTTGGACGGCTACGACTACGAAGAACTAACCCAACTACACGGCTTCAAAACCGAGGATGTCGCTCGTGAAAT